>ERZ794936.722-NODE-722-length-13401-cov-65.524727_pt1 | contig 13401 bp, 6 predicted proteins | sample MGYA00511083_ERZ794936 | MGnify/ENA primary metagenome ERZ794936 (study PRJEB30137, sample SAMN04331409) | food metagenome | isolation source: Y2 must sample point D1 replicate A | place: Australia: South Australia | collected 2014 ... | reverse complement strand
ATTTGACTTTGTCTGCATATTGGTAAGCCATATATGCTGCATTAGAATACGTGGAGGAATCTTTCAATGAATACTGGTAAAAATTTATATTCATCCCACTTTTCCTCTGGCCTGCTGGTAAGCACGCCTCTGTGGCTCCTGAGGCCACATTAATTAGTGCCAGAAGTGTAAAGACTGCCAAAAACATATAGCGATGAGGCATTGTCATTTTTGGATGTTCTGTTAACTGGTGACAAGAATTAAAAATAAGAACCCGGAAGAAAGCTTACATCAAACGAGCAAGAGTGAAATATGTTCTTTTTATAAGCTTAAAAATTTTCGACATCAAGCCTTCCGAATAAATATGTAGGCAGTAGTCGGATCCTAATAATAAAATGTTCCTACAGCGGAAGTATAGGAATAGATTAACCCTGCTGCAGAGCTCTTTACTGGAGATAATTATATTTGATAACCGAGCTAATTTCAAGTGGGTGACTCTTTCAACTGTGCCGTTAATGCTAATTGTCGATTTATCTTTTGAGTGCCTTTCAACAATTTCAGACTTTAACAAGCCTAATAGTAAGCTAAAAAAGACTTTTGCTAAATTTAGCATCCAACAACCTTTTAGGTGTATTCCGAAGTACTGTAGAAGGATCCACAATACCTCTGTAGTGCAACCTTTTACCTGTTCTACGCACTTCCAAATTCTTGTGAGGGCAATTAATGAGCAAAGGCTAGAATTCATTCACCAATTTTGTAAACGGACAACAAACTGACGAAAAAGTCAGCCTACGTATTCTCTGTCACGGTAGTACCATGATGCCTTCCTATCGGAGGCACTGGAAATGGAGCTAAATGTACATCAGAAATAATTCCGTGAAAGCATACTGGAAGTCAAAGGCCCCACCATATTGCGGAAAAGAAGAAAATTTTTCAAACTTTAATGTAAATAAGGTTTTTTCCGTGAAATAAGGTTTTTCGGTGATAAGTATCATGTGTCGGAAAACATTCGTCTGCGAAGCCACCGTAGGAAAAGTGACGTACTAGCCGGAAATTGAGTTGACCGTTCTCTTGCATCAAACAGCTTGAGACGGACAAGCATAGTACCTCAATAGTTTGCGGACGAAAGTTTCTTCTATTACAATTTCACCATTTTTGTTACTAACGTCAAGCAAAGTGGCGCTTAGGTAATATGATGCTTCACTAAATAAAAAAACGCTTGTTTCGCGTATTAGCCTAGGTTACGAAATCGTTTAGTAGGTAGTGTAATGTACACAAGTGGCATTTGCCTATTTCTTTTAATTCTTCAAAAGAGTCCATATAGATATTTTCACTTTTGACAGTCAAAAGTTCCTTAATCAAGGATAGCATCGGGAAAAGACACGGAAATTTTTGGGCTTGTGGCATTTGGCGTTTGCAGTTATACCTGAAGATTTTCTTTTAGGGACACAAATCACTTAAGGAATTTCGTTTTGATTATCCGATCATTTTTCCTCCAAACTACAAGTGCCATAAAATGAGACTAGCAACATAATAAAATATAACCCCGTTTACTACTCACGGTGTAACATGTCTACTTGGTATCTTATTGGGCTTATCATAACGCTTTAATGGACCTTAACTCAATAATCTCTTCTTTTCTGTTCTGAGAACTGTTTCCGATGCCGCTTGACCAGTCTACTAAAGAGCCGCCGTTTTTTCAACGACTTGCATAAAATTGGTTACGAGACCACTCTCTGCGCCTTCATAATAGCTAGTAGAGGATGTTCATGAAAGTGATGATTTGTAATTTGAGTAAACTTTTAGCATGTAGCGAGCAACTTTCAAGCTATGTGGGTTAGATATACTCATCCTCGCCTCTTCCTTTTTTTTTCATATTTTAGTTCTAATTAGCAGCACTGGAGTTTTTTTTTTGTTTCCCATACCATAGGATAAATTTCGTGGCCCTTCTTAATTTCTCCTATATCTAACTCCAGACAAGGATAATCATACTACCCAAAAGCCAAATAAATCGCTCTCTATAGTCGGATTATTATTTCATTCAGAATACCAGATTGAAACTTTTGGCTCATATTTCAGTATTTCAATGGTAGTTGTGGCGGGCAGGGTCTCGATGAACTCTGGTTATATTTTTCAAACTTATGTCTTCGTAGATTGAAAACAGATATTCCAGATAAAGCGACCGATCAGATGGAAATAGGGTGTTGTGCACAGTACTTTAAAGGTGAGTTAACTGAACATAATAATTGATATGGTAAGTGATATGGTGGACTATACTAACAACACAGAGAATGGGTTAGGCAAAACAAGATATCCACGTCAAGATTGGCTAAAAGTGTGAAAGAAGCAGTAAATGGACACGGACCTACTTTATTCCTTTTGGTGTTCACATAAAAATAAATAATCACTCAGGACACTATAAGTGGGAGCGGACTTGTCGTCAGAGGAAGCAATAACAACTTTAGTCATTGAATATGCGCTACATCGTATTATGAGCAAACCCAAAATCACAAGGGAAAAAAACTACAAGGAGATACTAGTACTCAACCATACTGTCGAATTCTTTTAATACCTTCTATTGTTAAGAGAGCCAAACGGGAAGTGAAGACAAATATCTTGAGAGCTTAAACATTACATGAGGAATCATGTTTATTTCAAGTTTAATTGTAGCCCCTAAGAATCGTTGAGTTGACCATACAGATTGTTATCTAAAACGATGAAGCCTGTCACGCGCTTGCTATTGCTGTAATAAAGGTATCTTATCAATTGTTCCAGATTCATTTGAAAAATTGGCGTAGGATAAGCAGCAAATTAAACAAGTACACTTTGTTTGGGATTTAATATAGTACTGTAACACTGAAAGAGAAAAGTAATATTCAGATTTCACTATAGCTTGCTGTATGTCTCAATCGTTTCTCCTGTTGTTTAATGAAAATTTTTGAGAGCAAATTAGAATAAATATATATGATACACTTCTTCAGGTTTCCGGAGCAGGTTGTTCGGAAGCTTTTTAGCTCTTTATAAATGGCATACGTGGTTCGTATTTGTCTTTAGTGGAGCTTTAGCATGGGTGTCATCACGTCGATACCCCACTTACTAGCACTTCATAGCTACAATATTCAATAAAGGAACTATTTGGATGTTTTATCTTCCCATGAGGTCGTACGGATATCCTGGTTCGGCATTATAATATGAGTATGATATCGACTTATAGTGATAAAGACATGAGTTTAAATCTTCTTACAAAATTACTCTACAAGGTTCGTTTTTCATGATTTTTGAAAGGAAGAGCTTTTTGCGCAATCCTTCGCTCTGCACCATATAGCATTATACTGTGGATTTATTATGGTATGCAACCTTTTTATCAAGTAATAAGTTCTCATTAGGCTCGGGCGGTCCGTCAAACAACTTAATAATCAGAGGATTCTAAAAGAATATATACATGTGTTACTCTTAATAAAAATTTCGATTATGTAGCAAACTCTTCCTAAGTAGCCAATTTCTCACACAAACGAAAATTTATCGTGACAGACTTTTTTATAAATTGCTGAATACGATATGGACTAGAGATGTACGTACCACATTAAGAAATTGAATTTGAAACTGCCAGTTCTTCTTACTTCTTGACGTTTATACTAAATTGGCTTAGATCCGAGTTCCTCTTTTTTTTATGATATTTTTACAATTAATTAAATATTTGTTGCGAAAATGCATAAATGGGAAAAGTTAACGTTAATATGAAAATATTCATTATTATGCTACAAGGAATTAAAGAAACACGCCTTGAGAAGCTTCCTATTTCAACCGAGGAAAAACAAGTATTAGATGAAGTAGTCAAACTTTTTCTTTTCAGAGGATGCAAAAATATAAATCTTTGGGAGTTTAAGAATAGTAATATTTCTCTTCCAATCTAAAACACTACGATTACAATTGGGTTCAGAACTATATGCTTTATCTATAATATGTTTATATATGCTGTATTCGAGTTCTTGTAAGCATATTTGAAGCTCAGAAAATACCAGGCGCAATATACGAAATAATTGTTTTTTTACCCATATTCACGATTCTCCATAATTCTTCAAACGTGATAAGATCATCTATAGGTGTTAGATACGGATGTGAAAGGGCGATAAGACATTTGGAAGTTAATGAAGATGATTTTAGATTGAACGGTACTGAGGGCCTTTCTTTGCTTTCCATGTTAGAAACTTAGCTCCCTTTGGGTTGACATTGTCATTCTAGAACTTGTCACATCTATTCCATTTGAGTATTCCCAAAGTCACTTTCCTCCCTCTGACGAAGAAATTACGGACCTTGTTTCGCCATGGAATAATCGCCCGTGATACAGCATTTTATTTCGATATCATTGCTACTATTAGCTTCTACTTAAGTGCCAACAACCACTAAGTTAAAAGTGTGAAAATCTCAGGTTAACTTGTGAGAAAATGTTCTCGGCAAAGTTTCCAACCGCTGCCATCCTCACATGCCAACAAAGCCTTTTCTAGAATTCGTTATGAAAAAAAAAAATATAATACAATATATGAAAATTCCCTCCTAATATCCAGGAACAGGCTATCATATCTCAATGACCGGAAATAAAACATTGAAAATCAAAGTTCGTTATTCAAGGATAATCAGACAAGTTTCGAACTATCCTTTAAGAGACTTGAGAGGGTTGTAGCAGACGTCTTCTTTCTTTTTACGCATTTTTAAAACGAGCTCAACCAGAATTCTCGAGATGGCGACGAGGAAAGCACGAAGAAAAAGTGAAGAGCTGGTTTCCAAACGCCAGTTTTGACAAATAATAAAAATGCCGGTACGAGCTGAAAGAAGTATTTTTTGCTTCTTCAAAAGCGGATCACTTGCATTGACGTAGTGCGTGGAAAAAGGGAGAAGAAAAGCAACGTCAAATAATCTCGTGAGAATTCAGGAGTTCGACGCTGCATGAAAATCTGCAGAAAAGAAATTTATTTCAAACTTTAATTCAAAATAAGCTTTCCAGAAAATAAACTTTTTTGGCGGGCAGAAGTGCCCGCGGGAAACTGGGTGTCTCAGAAGAAGTCGTAGCAAAAAGCTGCTTAAGTGGAAGCGGATTTGAAGATCCTTTTGAAAGAAGAAGAAGCCGAGAACCAGTGGAGCTTTGTGTTACTTTTTAGTGGGCAAAATTACTTGGAAGGCTTTTTATATTTAATATTTTAACCTCGCCAAAAATTGCGTTATTAAGGTAAGTTTTTTTTACTTTCAGCACACGCGCTTCACAAACTTGTTTGGAACACAATTACTGGTATGGTTACACTCTTAAAGTATATATTCTCACTCGTAGCCGCCAGTAAACTAACATGGGATGATATTCCTTTATGAAAATTACATCGTCTTACTCTCCTCATCATTGTTTCACCATTAAAGTCATTGATTGGTACGGAGTAGAAGTGAATAAACTTTTTTTACGAACAAAAGTGGGTTATACTGACGTTTTTCTCTTCCCGTTGTCTAATGTTCTGTATATAAAAAGCCGAGATTTATGGAACAGATGAAATAGTGAGTCGTAATCAGGTGAATCATGTGGGACTGAAGATGAGATTTGCGGCTAAAATTTTTGCATCAAGGCACCGTATTTATTTTCTTCACCAAAAAAATCTCACCTTATTACTCAAAGCCATATGATAGAGCTTTCGAAAAAGATAACTTCAATCTGTTATAAATCGTATTTGGCAATCACTGGGAATGAGCAATATCATCTGTTTTTTACTGCAAAGTACAGATTTATATGCTTCTTGGCCACTGTGAACCAGTAGGTAAAGAATTTTTGAAAGCATCAGGTTGGTCGGTTTGTAACCCCATGCAAACGACGTTGTATGTTACTACTGATTTTCAATCTATGTAGTTTTACCGAAGCTAATGAGTTTTGATAACAACTAACAATCAATTGCTTGCCGACGTCTCCATGATCTCAGTTTGAGTCTCTTTGTGAACTACTTAAAAAAAACAGTAATTTTTCTGTTAAATTGTGACAACGAATTATTCAAGAAAATAATCGTTTCATCTCTTCGACTGAAAATTTATATTTCAGTAGATAGTTTGAAATTTTAACGTTTAAGTGTTGGTAATTTTTACGTAAAACCAAGTATCAGAAGTTTTGATTTTGCAATGTCCCTAGTTCTTTCTCTTGATATTGATATTATTAAAAAACTGTAACGGCCTTTCTGTTTTCCCTATCGAATGATTGTTAGATGCTTCCTAATCAACCTTGAAATGCAGTTTCAAAAAGAAGATAGTGGTATGACTAATAGCAGACGAATTTCCTTCAGATATGAGGCCATAAATGGAGACAACAGTTTCTTTAATTTTTGAAAAATCAAAAAGTTGATCTTCAGAAGACTTTTTATCAGAGTTCATGATAAAATTTTCTTACAGTTTTAATAAAGACACCCTTTTCTAGGTTTGAAATGGTAGTATTGAATGAGAATTATCGCACAGCAGGAAAATGGTGGGTTGAGAATATAGTAATATAGAACGCTGGGTTGAAGGATTTTCTTTAGTTATCTGGGGAAATAAATAGCGATTTATACGAAACAAGAGGTCCACATCAGTATATGTCAAAATTACAGGATAATAGGACATGTACAAATCCATGTCCGAGGTGTAGTGAAAATTTTATTCCATTCTTGGGCTCAATATTCTTTGGATAGTAACAGAGTTAATTGTTGTGGGCGCTGCAAGCCATAATCCTTTTTTTTATTTGAAATGGATTGATATTTAGTGAGAGCCCTTGCCAGTTATTTGTCTTGCTTCATCACCAAAACTAAAGGTACCTTTCTTGTGGAAATTATTCGTTGACTTAATAATCCTTTAAATACTACGATGTTGTACGTGATCGAGAAAATTTTGAGATATTCTTTTTTTCGCAAATGAATAAATTCTTTTGAAGCACTTTCGAAATTAGAATATTGCTAGAGCTGTTAGAAACGTTTTTTAATGGCAGGGGGATCAACTTCTTACTAGTTTTGTGACCTTCTAGAGCAAAATTTTCCTTTTGGAATTCTTTTCCATCTTTATATGGATAATATTTTGAATTCTATGCAGAGTTATATCTGTTTGGTATCGGCTTTAAATCCATGGGGATCCCTTGTTAGAGTAGTTTTTTTTTTTTGGTTAGTGAACACTATTGAAAGTCAATGAAAGCATAAATTTTAGCATCTTTAATATATTTCGTTCAGCCCGGTTAATCTTTTCCATGAAAATAAAAAACCTTTAAATCAATGAGTATGAATGCCACGCAGCTCATGGAATATGATGTATTGATGCCTCAAGAAGTTATGAATACTTTATACTATATAATTAAATAGGTCCTATCCTGTTTTCGGATGTACCGGCATTCGCAATGGATACAAATGAACGAGTGTTATTGTGACCACATTGCACAGCTTAGAAAATATCAGCACAATCTTTAAAGTCATGATTTTTTCTTTTGTTCCAATACTCTCCATTAAATTTCCAGTATAGACTTTTGGTAACGGGGTGCTCCTCCTGGACAAACCACTTAGGTCTGTATTCTTCTCCTTTTTGTTCCCTTTCTTTTTTTGCTGCCCTTTGTTTTACTTCAACACGATGCTTTTCCGCGGCAGCTTTATCGTATTCACCATTTTCCATAGCCCTTTGATCGGGCCTTAAACGACTATCTGTGGGTGCTAAATATGGTACCAAGTGGGGTGGCAAAGCATTCAAAGTCAATGCAAACAACGTTAAATTAAATGGCACTGAAGGCCTTTCATTTGCTTTCCATATCAGAAACTTAGACCCATCTAGTTTTGGTCCTCCCGTGGCAGAATTTGCCGTTTTTATTCTGTCTAATGTCAGTTCTCCGCCTCTAGCAGTTACTTTTTTCCCGTAAATGGAATCATTCCAATGCCCACCAAGAACCCATAATTTTTTACCGTCCTTGTTGAATACTTCACCTCTGACTTCATATGCACCGGCTGAGGTCCAGCCATGGGCTTTGTAATGCAGCATACAATAGTCGCCTGTGGTATGGTTTGTGACTTTGACGTCCCCACTGTTGTCTACTTGTGGTTTCCCCATTAAAATACCGATAACAGTGTTATTTGGTTTTTTCCAGGAATAAGTTTCCTCGGGAACACTAATATTATGATCGGGCCGGATAGTAATGTACCATAATCCTAAATGTTGCACGGCGAACGTGCGCCCATTGAATGACGAATCAACATTACATTCACCGTAAAAATCCCATTTGGGCGATTCTGTCCAAGTAGCAGAGATAGGTGGGTGGTGAGAGACTTGTTCGGTGAAGAATCGGTACTGACCATCAGTTCTGGCATATTCAAAAGTTTCACCGAGTAAGGGGTTGAATGGTTTAGACACTCTGTTAGTGGTAGATGCGTACATTGATGCAGTAAAGGCAGCTACATATAGCATTCTTAAAGAGGAGTCTTCAAAAGTGGCAGCTTGGTCAAGAATATGAGAATACTCAATATCTTCAGATACTCTCTGTAGTAAGGATGTTGGCTCATTGAACGATACCGGTAGAGTTAGTTTGGTTAAGTCTTGACCGACCATAGACTTTAAAACAGACCAGAGACCAATCTTGGGACGATTATCTTCGTCTAAAGCCAGTTTGGTTCTCACTGGGTCTTCATATCCGACGAATGATCCCTCTTTTAATAGTTGGTTCTTCTTTTCCACCTGTGGAGAACTGATCACAATAAGGCTCTCGTCTTCAGGAGCTTCTTCTTGTGGTTTCGCATTAGCTGGAGTCTCCTTGTTTGTGGTTAAGTCTTCCGAATCATTGGCTTTTTTGTCGGAAGCAGCTTCTTCTGCGTCGAAAAATTCGTCGGCGTCAGAATCCTCATCACTTTCCTTTGTTGCTTCGATAAATTTTACGATTTCCTCAAGAGTATTTGTTGATTCTTGGGATCCTTTTATCATTGAATTTGCATCATCGGATTCTTCATTAGCCTCAGTTTCAATCTGTGGTTGATTGTTCAATTTTTTTTGAAGCATTTTTTTCAGATTTTTCCGTTCTTTATCCAAGGCAACCAATTTTTCGTCTTTATCAACCAGTTCCATTTCCAGATCTTTTACCGATTGAATCCATACATTGTTAACATCCCGTTGCTTAGTCATTTGGGCAATCATTCTTTTTTCCCTTTGAGAGGTCAACCGATTTAATTTGTCGAAAAATTCGCTGACGGTTTCAATAGAAGTGTTGACGGTGTTCCAGTACTCATCGTGTTGTTGTTTATCTTGCAGCAATTCGTTCAAAGATGCCAACTCGATGGAAATGGATCTTTGTAGCATGTGTATTTTTTGAATATAGGGACCATAAATGGCATTTAGATCTTCGTCGCCATCATTTTCACCGCCGTTTTCCATTGTGTAAGAGGAGTTACCGTCGTCATCAGAATCGTCCTCAGAGTAACCCTCGTCGTCTGATGGTATATCGGCTGCCCTTGTAGACGAGACTGTAGACTTCCTAGAATGTGGACCGGAAGCGATTTCGCTTAAGCTTTGGCTTCTGGATGAAATCAACGGTAATGGTTCTATGAGGGGTCTACTTTCATCATCATCATCATAATCATCATCGTCATTATTATTATTATTATTATTATCGTCATAATCATTATTACTTTTGTTGTTGTTGTTGTTAGTGCTGTCATCGTCATTATCGTGATCGTTTTGTGTCAGTGTGGATTTGGACAGATGCGGGCTCTTGGTCAACCGTTTTGAAGTTGCATGCAAGTTTTCTTTATTGGACACTTTGGATGACAAGCCATGGCTTAAGGCCAGAGAAGGCGAATAGGGGCCATTGTGCAGCAAAATTTCTCTGTCCTTTGCGTATCTTATGGCGCCCTGGATGGCCCAAACCCATCTATTTGTCTCGATGGGGTGGTTCCCCTTTAAATGCCACCTGATAACACCGTTGTTACCGCCGATAATTTCGAATTTCAACTTTTCAGACGAATCCAAATGCAGAGAGCACGAAGACATGTTTAGGGAGCCCCTGCAGGCATTCTTAGTGTCGGCCTGATCGATGTAGTAGGATAGTTTCCCATCGCTACTAAGGATGAACCAACGCAATTTGTAGCCTTGAGCAAAGTTGGTCCATTTTTTCAGGTAGCCTTTGTAAGTGGGGGCCTCGTGTAAGTTGTTGTTTGTGACGTCGATGACACTTTGCTCCCTGGTGGCCCTTTCCAATAGTTTTTTCAGTTCGATGTCGATGGCGATCTTGGTGTTGGTGGCGGTGTCGTTTTCATTGACTTTCCTAACGAGCTCGATGGGCAGTTTGCCCTTGCGGTCTCTCTTGAAGGGGTCAGCACCGTGTTCAAGCAACCAGCGGCACATGATGACGTCTCTTTTCTTGACGAATTCGTGCAGAACGGTATCGCCAGTCTCCGGGTCCATACCGTTGATGTCGAGCAGTTCTGCGTTTCGAGGGCTGGAGAGGATAGATTCTAGGTGGCCGAAGTCCCTGTTGTTAAAAGCTGTTCTGAATTCCTGGGCGGTCTCTGCAACGTATGTGGAGCGTTTCACCTGCATCATCTGCGCGATGTTTAGGTTCTTGCACATTTCGATGGCCTGCAAGTGGGAGTTGTTGAGCACGCAGTCGTTGATGGTTGGTTGGTCCAGGAGGAAGGCTACTATATCACCACGGGACTGGTAGGCGGCGATGTGCAATGGGGTGTTGCCGTTGGAGTCCCGTTCGTTTAGATCAAGATGGATGTTTAGAAAAGTGGTGTTTGTAGTTGAGACCCAATGATGGACGATTTCCTTTATGACAGCCATGGGGGCGACTTGCACGGCATAGTGGAGCATGAGATGGAGCACTTGTTGGACGTTTGGGTCGTCTAGCGGCTGGAATTGTTTCTTTAGGAGATCTTGTAGGTTGGGGAAACTTCCCTGACGAAGGGCGTCGAGAAGTTTCAACTTCAGCAGCGGCTTACTGATGGCCACAGACGATAGATCAGGTTGTTCCATAGTGTGTGGAGGGGTGAAAGGTGTACTTTGATGTTTAAACTTTTCCCTTTTTATTTTTTTTTTTTTTTTTTTTGCAGTTTAATTTAGTTTGAATGCTTCTATTTATCCAAGTTTTGAGTTTCCTTTTTCCTTTTTTTTTCTTTTTTTCCTTTCCTTTTTTGGTGCACGTTCGCTCGGCGAGTAAAAGAGGTAATGCGAACGACGGGATGAGATTAAATTACAGTCGCTGCTATTATAGTAGCCAGCGGCGGCGCCAGTCACTTCCAAAGCGTTTTCCTCTTATTTTTAGTATATTTAATAGTATGTAGTAGTAGTATTAGTAGTAGTAAAAATAATATTGATGCGCAAAAACTCAGCATAAACTCAACCGGACACGCTCACGTCGAAGTAATCGTAGCCGGACAACAGGTATTTCATGTCTTCCGATTTGGTGTTGGCGCTAGCAGTGGCTCTGGCAGCGGGTTTTGCTGCGCGAGCTTGTTGCCGTTTGAAGATGCGGTCGATCTCCAGCAGCGACTTTTCCATGAGCGACGCAAACCGAGCAGTTTGGCGATGCCTTGAGGACACCACCACAGAGACGGAGTGGTCTCTGATGATGTAGCCGATGCCGAAGCCGTTGGCGGTGACAGGCCCGAACCCGAAGCTCTTGAGGCAGGGGTTACCGCAGTTGGAGGTGCTCAAGACGTTGTTCTGCATGGTAGTCCAGGACTTGTCGCGGAAGATGGGTGGGAGCTCCAACTTGTCCTTGTACCATTGGTTCCAGAGGCAGTAGAGCGCATACAAGTGACGGTCCTGGCCGAGCCCCTGGGAGCATTCCCTTGTGATTTGCGAGTGCGCCGTACAGGCGTCGTGCAAGAGCTGAATTTTGGTGGCGTCCGAGGCATCCTGGTCCAGTAGTGACTTGACAAAGAGCTTGGATTGGCCCGTGACGGAGCGGATGGCCTCTGTGCGGCCGTTTTGGAACGCCTTGGTCATGGCAGGCTCGTACACGGTCTCGAAGCGGCCGTACAACGCGAAGTATGCGACCTGGAACACCTGCTGCACGAAGGCGTCTGGCGAGCACTTGAACACTGTCTTGATATGGGACGCGCCGTAGTTGGAGAAGTCAAGATTAACAAACTCGTATTGCGAGATCAAGTCCGAGATGCGCGTCTCGGCAAAGTGCAGCGACGATTGCAGGAAATTGTCAGTGCGCCATTCCAGTTTACGAGGGATGGTGATCAAGTTGGCGGAGTGAGCCGCCGAGGCCAACGACGACGACGATGGTTTTCCATCGTCGTCGCTAAAGATGTCGACGACGTTCTTGGTGACACCGCGTGCGAAGCTCAGGATCGAGTCTGTGTAGATGTCTGTGGCGAGCCGCAGCACAGTGTGGCCGTCCACACCGGTGTGTTCGAAGTTGATGCCCGCCTTACCGTTCTTGGTCACGATCAGTTGTAACTTGTCGTACCAGCGGTTGAGACAGGTGCCTGTCTGCACGTTCAATGGCGGCTGGTGTTGGTGCGGGTCGAGATTGATGGTAGAAGTCCCGCACAGCATCGAACGCGTGAGCTCGTCCTGCTGATCGGCGGCAAACGCCACGTCGTCGAGACAGACCACGAACAGCGCGGAGTCGATCAGCTTGAGATTGCGCCAGTTGGTGCAGTCGTCCGCATGGAACAGATAGTCCCTGATGTTGGACCACACCCGGCGCGACTCTGTGGTGAACACGCCAAAGGGCGCGGATCCGCTTCCGGCGGATTCCGCGTCCATGATGATCGAGTAGAGGTTCCACTCCAGTTGTTCTGGGGTGGCGAAGATGGGCTCGTTGCGTGTGTCCAGCACGTCGAACCAGTAGAACTGGCCACGATACATCGCCACCACGTGATGCGACGTGGCGTCTGTTTGCAAGTGGCAAGAGGGCTCGCCGGGACCCGGAGGGATTCTACTGGAGCCGAATAGCCGCTCATACTGGTCCATCGACAGCGGCGTTTTGCCGCGCACAGTGTCTGTGCGGAGCGTGCCGTGGCGAATCTGGCGGATGAACTTGAGAATAGAGGTGGTGAGTCGTGCGGCACGACGAACCTGCACCGTGTGTGCGCCATAGGGGCCCTGTGCCGCCGTCTCTGGTGTGTCTTTGATGGTTGGGTCGTCCTGCAGTTGGAAGTACGGGTTGACGTTGAGAACGACAGTTGCATCATATAGCAAGTACGCGTCATACCAGAACTGCTCGATGTATGAGGACTCTGGGTTGCTTTCCGCGAGCCGTGCGTCGTATTCTAGCAGCCGCTCGTGCAGCGTGTTCAATGCGTCCAGGTTTTCTGCGGAGAGCACAGTGCGGCGCGTACGGCGGTTTTGGCGCTCGTCCTGCAGGGGTTCCACGCGTGCCAGGTAGCGGTTGAGCGTGTCCTGCAGTGGCGGGATGGGTAGTCTCTTTAAGTTTGGCATTGT
>ERZ794936.721-NODE-721-length-13410-cov-35.448896_pt1 | contig 13410 bp, 5 predicted proteins | sample MGYA00511083_ERZ794936 | MGnify/ENA primary metagenome ERZ794936 (study PRJEB30137, sample SAMN04331409) | food metagenome | isolation source: Y2 must sample point D1 replicate A | place: Australia: South Australia | collected 2014 ... | reverse complement strand
TGCTGCTGCTGCTGCTGTTGCTGCCATGATGCATAGTTGTGATTTATTGGTGCATATAATGTGCGATTGCTAAACCTTTCATCCATCATGGGTTGCTGGATTTTGTGCTGCATAAAGGACAACTGCTGAGGATACATTTGAAATGGTTGATTTTGCAAAGGAGCATGCTGAAAACTGGATGGTCGGAATGCAGAGTCATCATCCAAAGTTACGCCGCTTCTCGAACTCGTAGTTGGCGATCTGTCCGGTAAGCCCGCAGAATCTGCATTGGAGTATGGGGAAGCATTTTCAAGCTCTAGAAAAAACTTGCGCATTTCATCGTCTGTCGCAATACTATTGAATTCTTGATTGACGCTAGTAGTGATACTCTCAATACCAGCAGATCCCTCTGATCTATGGGCCGTTGCTGGAGGCTGAGCTGCTACAAAAGGATCCGGTCTTGCAAAGGCACCAGTATGCAGACCCGTCATGTTTCCGACGTTTGCAGTGCTTAATGGAACACTTTGATGTCTTATGAGCGGTGTTGCTTCTAAGTTTGATGCTTTTTTAGAAATTTCTTGAAGAATTAATTTTTTAACAGCTTTGGACAGTATTCTGAAGATTTTGAAACAGTTTGGAGCGGCTTCACAAGTGCCAAAAAGGGATTTCAAAACCGCAAGCATATGATCTTTAAACTCATCAAATTCGTCAAGATCTGTGTTTCTGTACTTTGTGTATAGAAAAGTCATACCACACATGAACAAATTATGAACAGCAACCCAAGTGTAATTAAAACCTTTGTTCAAAAATATTTTGTAGTATTGATCCATCATCCCCTTTGTTGTTTCGGTTAGAATCGAGCAAGCTTGGTCGTTTGGAATAGAAAATTTTGGAGAAATTCCATACAACATCGTTCTTGTATGAAACAAATTCAGTTTGAACAACTCTTTTTTGAAAGAGCAATTCATTTTTTTCGTTGTTTTGGGTACGGATTTGTTGTACCAGTTCAAAAGTTCTCTGTCAAAACCTTTTCTCCATATCTCTACATTGTCAAATGGCTTTGGAACGACTCCTCTAGGGGCATACAAAACTTGCAACAAAGTGCTTTGCATTCGTCTTATTTTGAAAAACGCAAGGGAAATAGATTTGTAAGAGCTTCCCGAGGTTTTCAGATGAGAGTAGTCCTCGATTCCATCATTGTTTGTTGTGATCAAAGCGTCATCTAGCTCACTAATCGAAGCAGTGGTGATGCTTTCTTCAGGTATACCAAAGGGTCTACCGAAATAAAGGCAAATCTGCCTATCAATAGAGTACGTGACCCAAAACAGCCGCCTTCTCATGTCCTTGATGAAAGGATCATAGTTCTTGTTCAGCTTTTCCGCATGCAAACCCAAATCAACACATAACCTCAAACTATTACCCATCACATACCAAACACCTGGAACGTTGGGCAGCATTAATGAATAAATAGATAAAAGCAAAAGCCCACTAAGCGCTTCTAGTCTGTTGCTGGATGCGTAGATCGAGTTCATATACCTAGTGGCTCTTTTCTTGAAAATAATGGATTTTACAGTCCCACTTATTAAAACACGAGATCCAGCTCCAATGGCCATCACCATGTTGATGAAAAACAGTGGAACCTGGTAAACCAGTGGAATCTCTTCATCTGCTGGAATCAAAGATATTATATCACACAATGGAATCACCGTTTTTTTCTCATTGTTAGGATCATGAGCACCATCGATGCTGAAAGAGCCCGTTGACGACAACTTGTTTATCAATTTCACGTATTGCTCGTCCTTCTCAAGGCTGTGTTCGGGAAGGAGCTTGAAGTTGTCATTCATGTTGGTAAAATCGTTAGCCAACGAATGCACAAAAGTTTTTCGTCCCGATTTTTCTCCTGTGCTGGAGTTGCTATGAGTGCTGGCAGTTTCATCTCTTGTTCCTTGACCTTTTTCGCTCAATCTTTCGTTAGGTTGAAACATGGACGGTGGAGATGCAGACTTTGCACTTGTGTTTGTGTTATTGATTGGCGTTGAAGCACCAGAGGTGTCGTTGACGTTTCTTGATTTTGATCCGCTGGCTGTATTATTCTGGTGTCTTTTTGGAAATTCACCATAAATTGGCTCAAAGTATTTTTTGATAAAAAAATCTCTATGCAAAACGGGGTACTGTGTATTTGAATCTACAAAATAGGTTTGAATCAAATTCAAGGCCTCCTTTTTAGTTGGTAAAAATCTGTGATTGATGTTATCAGAAACCGAAGGAGGCTTAATGTCTGCATCTGAATAATCGCTCGTTTGGTTTTGCTCGCTTTCCTTTTCACTTTCATTGAGAGAGTTGTCGGAGGAAGGCTCAAAATTAACTGCAGTGAACATCAACTTGGCAAATGGAATCCCTGAAGAGTCACCCAAATATGAGTTTGAAGGAGTTGATGCGTGGGACGCAGGGCGAGCTCCCAGCCGTGGTTTTTTGCTAAGCATTTTTGATTCCCTTTGAAGTTTTAGCAAATTTGACTGAGACGCGGCAGAGGAAGATGCAAGGCAGCCATGCTGAGTAGTTGTAGGAGACGCTTGTTCTTGTAAAGTGGAGTTGGTCTGCGGAATATCTGCGCTAGAAGAGTGATGTGGATCAAGGCCAGAGGAACTCAATGGAGTAGTGTCATTTTGTTGCAACAGAGGTGTGTTCAAAACTTTCGTGTGCTCTTTTTCAACAGATAGGGCATCATCTGCTTCTTTCAAAGGTTGTGAATCTTGCATTTTCATACTATAAACTTTTTCCGAAGTCATGCTACTCTCAGATAGCTCATTGAGGACCAAGCTAGACGGAACCCCCTTTTGCATAGAGGTTCCCTTATTTATGACATATCCCGCCATAACGTTTTCTGGAGGAAGAGTATGCTGGTCTCTAAATCTTTCTTGATAAAGATCAATATTACATGGTGGGTCCTGTGAGGTACACGGGATGTTTGTTTTCAAGTCTGCTTCCGAAAGATCGACGCCAAGTTCCTTAAGCTTTAGCATGCAGGCGTACAGTTTGTCTTCCAAATAGATGACGTAAGATCTTGGAATCTCGCGACCCGTGGCCGGATCTATAGAAACACAGGACAGATTCATTTTTGCACACCTTGTGCAACTTGGAAACTGATTGTCACACCGGACTTTTTTCAATCTGCATCTTTGACACGACGCAATGACTCTCGAAATCCCAATAACAGAGGATGAGGGCCTGTTATGATTTTGTCCTTTGGAAGCTAGATTATGATCAGGCTTGTTCTCTTCTTCCTTCTTTATAGGTTGTGGTTTCTCTGATTTTTTACTGCCATGGGCATTCTTTTTCAAGACTTTCTTCGAAGTAGCTTTTTCCCTGTGTGTTTCATTGTCTACGCTGCTACCTTCTTCAGTCGAGCGGTTTGTAGAGCTTTCAAGATCGGTTGCGTTGTTTCTATTTTTTGTGGGAGAATCTAGATTGTCTTGGTCCATTGTGTGTTTTGTTTTTTTTTCTTCAACTTTTCCTGTTGCTAGATCTGAAAGAAATATGTATTTCCAGTAAAGTTTGCTCGTATTATATTGAAACAGAGCAGCTTTTTTTTTTTCAAAAGTTCAGATAGCAATTCAAACAAGCTTTTTTTCCAATTATGATATAACACGGTTGCTTTATTTGGAAGAAATATTCTAAACAGTTCAATTCACAATGAGCAAGTTCCCGATTTGTTCTTGTAGCTTAGTTGCGATAAGTACTGATGCGTGTTTTTTGTTTCGCCTTGACAGCTGAGTGAGTGTTTAGTACAACCTCCACAGTAACTTTCTTCTGGGTTTGATCTCTAAACTTGGCACCATCTATCCAGTAGGAAAAAGATTACTTGATCCCAACTTGGCCTATTAGATTTGAATAGTTAGCAGAACTCCAGAAGATCCAATGCGATAAAAAAAAAACCAACCTCGGCGATCTCCGACTACTGAAGTTGTAAAAATGGTAAGCGCGCACAAAAAGATACACAAGCCCCTTTGTTACCCGACAGACGTTTTAAATTTTGAAGTGACTGACGCATGAACGTCAATCAGCTTGACAGACTGCAGATGTTGATGATGACAAGGATCACCGTAACGATTACGATGATATTAGCAAAACATCATTGTTTAGTAACTGAAGCTAGGGAAGGAAAGAAAAAACACCCCTCCCTTGCACGAGCACTCTACTACTACAAGTTGTTTATTGTACTAGATATCAACTTTGCGCGGTTGAATTTTCAAGTTTTGGCTGAGTAATTAAGAATATACATCCAATGAGTTTTTTCGTTCCAATTGCGTACGACCCCCATACCGATTTTGTGTATGACAATCAGCAACCTAAAGTAGTCAAGCCTGTTTTACCACCTATAGTAGACACAGAGATAACACTGGAAAAAAAAAAAAGAAGCAATGTGCTCGAAAGTAATGAGCATGATGCGATAAAACAGGACATTGCTAAAAAAGCATGTTTTAACGAAGAGCAAAAGACCAAATATAGAGCTTGGAAACCTGATGAGGTGCCCATCAACAGAAGAAATTTCAAGTATGAACCATGTCAACCGAATCTGTATTTGCAATGCCTAAAATACTCCACTACTGAGTATCCTAATCTATCTAGCAAAAGCGGGTTCAGTTTAAGCGATAAAAGCGATGCAATCTATTTTCTAGACGGCGATCAGCAGAGTAAAGGGGACCACGCTTCAAATGCAGGTATCGCAGGCTCAAAGCAAAAGATCAGGCATAATGATGTATGTATCGCCTTGAAAGAAGAAGGTTGGAGAACCGCAAGATCGACGACATGTATCAAAGAAGGGACCGTATATTGGGAGATAGATGTTGTGAACGGAAATGCAAACAATGGAACCAACATAAGGTTTGGAATCTCTAGATGTGAAGCGTCACTGGAAGCCCCGGTTGGGTATGACCACTACGGTTATGGCCTTAGAGACAAAACAATGCAATCTGTGTTTGGAGGAAAGGTCCAGAGTGTATTGCCTGCGCGTTGTCTGCACACTGGAGACACTGTGGGGATTTTACTCAAATTACCCAGTTATGAAGAGCAAGTTGAGCAGGCAAACGAATTCAAAGAGCATAGTGTTGCACAAATTGAGCAAAGTATAAATGAAAAGCTTACTGACTCAAAATTGAACAAGACAAGGAAAAACTGGAAAAACAACAGCACAAAGCAATTGCCCGAGGAGTTTGAGAAAAGTTTGTTGCAAGAATGTGATCCTGAAAATGTAACGCGAGATCAGATTGCAATCAGGTATAAGTCTATGTTACTGTTTGAAAGCACGGATTACGCCAAAGAAGATATAAGTTTAAAAGAACACCAAGAGAAAAAACACAAAAGGGCAAGATCCAAAAGATCTCTCGATGATGTGGAATCTGCCCCCGGACAGGATCCACATACAACTGATGTCACAAAAGCTAGTCAGATTACAAAGTTCACTCAGTTAAAAAACTCATGTATGGAAGTTTATTTGAACGGAGAGTACCTTGGAAAGTCTTTTAATGGATTTCACCCAGTGCTTCCGCCATTCAGTCAGCTTAAATATAATGACAAGTTTTATTACAATTATTGGAAGACTGGACAAGTACTACAAGAAGAAGGCGACGAGAACGAGGAAGGCGAAGGACTGATGAACCAGCATGGGATTTCTTATGGTACACACGGTGAAGTACATCAGCTTGAAGGCCGCGAACCCGACTCTCTTTTCTCTGAAGTTTCTCATGAATTGAAGCAAGAAGCGGTTGAAAGGAATGAACCGCACGCAGGTATAAACTCAAAGCCCAGAAAGGCAGGGTCTATATTGAAAAACAAGTATTGCAATAACAATAGGTTGGGATATTACCCTACCGTAAGCTGTTTTAACGAAGGGGCTGCCAGGATTGTCACGTCAAGAGAAAACTTGAAGTATTATGACCAGGTTGTTTCTGAAACAGACAGACTTGAAACCTTGGATGATGTTTTCGCAAAACAAGTTGCAGATGATGTGGTTTGGGATATCATTGACGAAGTAGAAGCGGAAATGTTGAGTAGTATTTAAACTCAATTATGTTGAAGAATCTAAAGTGTGTAAAGAATGACTTTTTCCGAGAGAACAAGATGCCTTGTCTGGTTGTGCGAAAATATCATTTTTTTTCAGTCAATCTAGGTTTTAAAGTGACATTGCCCATCTTCATGCACGTGACTTTGAATGTAAATTTTGTAAGGATCTGAAAATAGTTTGTTTGAAAAATTAGTCTTGTATATTTTTGAGTCTGCACACACAGCTTGAACAAATATTGATGTAGGATTAAATACTTGGGTGTTGTAGGATCAAAAACAGTACAAATAACAACCGAGCTCAACTTAACAACCTCGGTGCGGAAATACAATGTCAACCAAACAGGATTTACTAAACATGTTCAGTGACGAAGAGGGCGACAGGGACGAAAGCATTGTTGTTAACCGTCGCAAAAGACCGGGTCTTGGAACGGAAGAAGACGAACGGTCAGCAACACCAGAAGGTGTTGCAAACAACAACTTGCAGCTCAAGAAGCGGAAAACAGTTGCCTTTTCGAATGAAGAGGGTGGTTACGAAGACGATGACTTGAGTGGGAATTTTCCTGCTGCAAAACAAAACAAAGACAGATTGAAAAATTTTAGAGATCAGATTTCCAGCAATAAGAGGAGACTAAAGAAAAGAGTCGAAGAGAGTGAAAGTGATGCCGACGAAGAAGTGCCGGGAAAACCCACTTCTAAGCAAAAAGCACGTCATAAAAGCAGTGATCGTGAAAGAAGAAGAGAGAAAGGTAAAAACAAAAAAGGTTCATCTTCCTCTGGCTCTAGCAACAAAAAGGAAAGCAAAGAGTCGGAAAACAATGGGTATGCTTGGGAGGACAAGATTCAAAGGCCATGGGATATAGTCGATGCGGCAGTGGGTGACGATGATGAAACAATCATTGCGGCCAAAATTATGGAATTGAGAAGAAAAAGGGCCAGTATTGACATCAAACCGTTTCAGAGAGGTATCATCAGGTCTCTGATCATTGCGATTGACTTTAGTGAGGTCATGGGTGAAAAAGATTTGCGTCCTAGCAGGCTGCACATGTCTGTTCAGTACTGCATTGAATTTGTCTATGATTTTTTCGATCAAAACCCAATATCTCAGTTAGGTGTAATTTCCATGAAAAATGGTGTGGCTCAAGTTGTTAGTCCGATGAGTGGGAACCCGCAAGACCACATTGAGATTTTGCAGAATTTGAAGAGAAAGTTAGAGCCTAAGGGATTTCCATCTTTGCAAAATGGACTGGAGTTGTCGAGAGGTTTATTGATGAATGCGCCAGCTCACAGTACCAGAGAAATTTTGATTATTTATGGATCCCTAAGCTCTACCGATCCTGGAGACATCCATCAAACTATACAATCACTTGTTGAAGAGAAAATTAGAGTAAACATCATTGGGCTAACAGCACAAGTTTCCATTTGCAAAGAACTATGCAAACAAACAAATTACGGTGACGAGAGCTTCTACAATGTGATATTGAATGAGCAGCATTTCAAAGATTTGGTGATGGAAGCTGTGACACCATTGCCTATGAACAAGTTAAACAAGTCCTTTACGTTGGTTAAAATGGGGTTCCCAACCAGGGCAGTGGAAGACACGCCAAGCTTCTGTGCATGCCATTCTAAGCTAGTGCATGGTGGTTATTACTGTCCAAACTGCAACAACAAGGTTTGTTCTTTGCCGATTGTTTGTCCATGTTGTCAGCTAATGCTAATTTTGTCTACACATATTGCAAGATCGTACCATCATTTGATTCCGTTGAAAACTTTCAAAGAAGTCCCGATCCAAAACGACTTTCCAACAAACCATTGTTTTGGTTGCCAAAGAAGATTTCCAAAGTTGGAGAATAAGAAAACAGGTGAACTGTTGACCAGCATGCGGTATAGATGCGACGATTGCAAGCACGATTTTTGCATTGAATGCGACGCTTTTGTTCACGAGATGTTACACAATTGCCCCGGCTGCGAATCAAAAACTAATATATAGACTGTAAGTTTGCTTGTTTTTTTCATTAAAAGATTTATAATTGAGAGTCAATTTCTTATTCGATTGCGAGTCTTCCAAATTGACAATGGCTTTTTGAGGGGCCCCAACTTTCCAACTACCAAAAATAGGTTACCCGAATATAGGCCGACATAAGATAAGATTTCTTTGGTACCTTTTAACAGCACATCATCTGGTCTTACATGTTGACGATAAAAACCGCCCACATCAAATCAAGCTCTTAAAAAAAAAAAAACCGATTCAACAGGACAACAGAGCAAGCTAACAAGTCTGAAATTTGAAGAGTACCGGGAAAAGCTGCACCAAGTTATAAACATTGACAATGACGTCTGAGAAAAGACCTTTAGCCAAAAAAAAGAAATCTGTAACCTTTTCAGATTATGACACTGTTATCACGCCTTCCATATCAAACAACCATGCCCATAAGAAACGATTTTTGTTCAGTGGGTTTAGAAGGTCTGCAAGAAAAGATCACGATGGGTCGCACCAACCCGTTTCTATGCGGAAATCACTAACCACTGTTCCCGTGCATCTTTTATTTTTACTTTATTACTATATGAAAACTTTTGACATAATCAAGCTGTATTACATGGCCATTCCCTCTCAGATTTTTTACTTGATGTTTCAGTTTCGGAAGAACACCGTTTATGGAGGCAAGAAGCTTATGAAAACCAATTACTCTTTACTTTTATCATCTTTCGTACTAGCATTGCCTGTGCTGAGTTTGGCAACAACCATTATTTTTGTGCTATGCGGGGCACCTTTGCTATCCATGGATTACTTGGTGAAAACTATTCAGCTAAGTTTCCATTGTTGCATTTTGGCATTTCCTGCAATTTACACTATTTTTAACTGCAACTTCAAAGTTGCTATATTCAAGAAATACTTTATTGCCATAATGTTTGGTTGCTGGCTGAGTTGTATAGTGATTCCACTAGACTGGGACAGGGACTGGCAGGAGTGGCCAATTCCTCTGGTTATCGGGGCCTATTCTGGAGCTTTTGTTGGATACACCATCGGTGCTTATATATAGAATGTATAATTTATGTTGTTGCGCGGCGGCAGAAGCAAAAATAAAAGACGAGATCATACCTTTTTTTGCTATTTTTTCAGGCCTTGATAATTATCTTTCCAGGACCTTTTACTTGGTAAAACTGTTGTGAAGTTCTTAGTTTTGCAGATATTCCGTTATATGAGCCAAATATTTTGCTCAATAGGGTTGGGGGTGAGGATATGCTTTCTGTGGAGAAGCTCAAACCAGTACCATTCTCGAACGCTATTAAATCTGATGGAGGTACTACAAAATGCTGCTCAGGGCGAAGTTCGATAATTTTCAAGTTTTTGCCCATCAACAAAAACACACCCCAGCCACAAACACTGCTTATTCTAGAGTCTTGTGTTCCTGTTTCAGTGATTTTGAGATGTTCTGAAAATCCAGCAACATTTGTCTTGGCGTCAATCACCGACCATCCAGGATATTTTTCGTTTGTTATTGTAATCGCTTCCAACGTTGAATTTGGAGGAGTGCTCAAGATAACATTCCCACTATGCAGCTCTGTCTTCAATTGAAAAAACTGCTCGTTGTATTTGGATACATTGATGGTGTTCATGCCGGCACTGTTTTGTCCGCTTAGCACAGTAACGTTTGCAAGTTTGCTGTAAAATTTGGAGGAGCTTGGCAGCTTTAGCAATACAGACGAGCATTTCGCTAACGGTTCGATAGCTGGAATTTCAATAAAAGGGCCTTTGCCAGAAGCCGTACTAGTTGCAACTATTTGGTCGGTTGGAATGAATTGTTGGTGCTCGGCAACAGTTTTTGTGGAGTGCAATCTTTTGGCAAGATGTCTTGAATAACTGCATAGACGTAACTTCAGCATTTTTACAACTGGTGATGAAATATGTTGTTTTTTTTTGGATACAATGCAATGCAAAAAGCTGCTCGAGAGTAAGCTGCTTTTTTTTTTTTTTGGTCCAATCATAATCTGCTTTCAATGTGCGAACCGGAAGGTTCATTAGTTCAAGCAAACAAATGAAGTTTCATTAGCACTGGGCCGCAGGGAAATGGACAAATTGTACCAAGCAGAGACTTTTTGATAACCCTCATTTAAGTCACGTGAAACAAATAGTGAATGCCAAGCTTATGGGCTTCTGACAGAGCCTTTAACCAAATGTCTTGTTATCTCCAGGCCTGAACAATTTTCAAAAAGAAGAATACACTCTTTAAACATTTATGTATCGTTACAAAATAATCCGGCTAACCACTGACAATAGTTCATTTATGCCGAATAAATATAGGCAAACATCAGACTCAAATGCTCAAAAACCTGTAAATCTCGCTTACGGTCTCGTCCTGAACACCATAAGTCTCGGGCATGTCCTTTTTCACAAAAGAGTTTTTGTCCATCAAATAAAAACTTATCCTTTTCAGTAGGTTCTCATTAGAGCTTTTTTCTTCAGAATTACCAGTTTCTGTTTCGTCGTCTTCTGTATCGTCTTCTTCTTCTTCTTCATCGCCTGCTCTTTCTTTATATGCACTTGTGTTTTCCGCAGGTGACTCAACCGGTATGGTAACTTCAGAAGGTTGTTGTTCTGTTTTATTGTCTTCCACAGCGCTTTTCTTTTCGGCGTTTTCTGACTGCTCCGTGCTATGAACCATGAGAGCATCCACGGTATCTTCGAACCCAAAGTGATGAAGATACAAATCTAAGGCGATGTTGATTTCGGTGTTGTATGTATACTTATTCAAAAGTCCCGAAGTTTGTTCTATCATCAAAAGTCTAAACTTGATCAAGATAATTTTTATTAGCTTTGGGTTTTTGTACCTGATAGAAAAAAGCATTGTTGTCAGGGCTAACAAGGCCTTATAGGCAAAGTTGGAAACCAAAACTTGGTGTTGTCCCAACCTGGTGCTGGATAAGATGTCGAAAGAGGTCCCGATTGTTGACAAGCAGCTCAACAAAAATTTGTCAAACAAAATTGTTTCATTCTCCAATTTTGTTAGGTCCCCATAATAATGTTTTTGGTAATCCAACAACTTGTAGTAGTTAATGAAAAGTGAAGCATGTGCAAAAGTTAGTCTCTCCTTGTAACTTTGAAGAAGTTGTTCAACGGTGTATGAATCATCAGCATGTTTGTCTAAACGATTCATCATCGAAGTATTTTCAAAACCGCTACCTAAAAGGTCGTCCCCTATGTTGTCAAACTCAACCTTGTCATTTTTCTGCAAAGAAACTTTCCATTCCTCCAACATCCCATCTAATTGCTGGTATGAGTAGTTGTAGTTGTTTTTTTTCACAGAAGTGATAAACTTTTGTTGAACTGATTGAAACTCTCCCAGGTGGTTCAGTTCTAGTGAGCAATCACCTTGGAAAAAACTCAATTGGAGGAAATGGTCTAATTGTAGGTGCGCTGCCTTGCTCTCATAGGACGCAAAAGCACCGATCAAAACGGGCAATTGATGAGAAAAGTTTCCTTTCAAATAAGTGTAGTATATTTGAAACAATAAGGAGACCTTAAACTTATGTTCAAAACTCAAAAATTTGTTAGACTGATTCAATACCAGGTACTGTTCCGCATACTTTATATTGTTTTCCAAAACAGGGACATATAAGGTGAGATTTTGAAAGTAGGGATAAAACACTGATGACGGTTCGTATTGTGGGAAAACTGAGGAGTAGGCGTTAGAGTAGTAAGACCACAACAAAATGAACGTATATTCTATTAATTGAACCATAAAATCGGGTGTGAGTTGGTCCTTTGATTGGAAATCAAAATCTTGTAGTTTTTTGAAGAATTTTCTTAAATTTCCAAATATCGAAAACATATCCTGCGGGAAAACATGACTCGAAAAAACAAAAGTATCTTGAAAGATTTCACACCAAAAAATACCACACTCTGATGAATTTTCAGGGAAGCTGATTTCCATGGCCGGTTCAAAAACAATCTCTGAGGCTGAAGCAGCAGCAGCAGAAGTATTTAAGAAGCTCTTCATCTTGGAAGTTTTGAAAACAGTTTTGCGAAATTTCTGGAGTTCGCTTGAACACTCAAACATCTTGCTCAAGGTAAAGATAGGAGAGGTTGAGTTTTGAAACAATTTGAAGCCAAAAGACTCGCTAAAAAACTCCGTATCTATGTCTACCACTGAAGTGGAAAATTTGTTGTTGATGAAACTTGCTAGTTTTTCGTTTGTTAAAGCTGACTCTTTTTTGTTTATGCAAGCATCTGAGTTTCTAGGTAAACCTGCGTCTTCCAATTTATAGTCGTTTTTGTCATGAAAGTTATTACTCAGAGTTTTGCTTGAAAAGCCTGAGTCGTTTATGTGGTTTTTCTTTTTCCAATTAGTCAATTGCTCAAGTTTTGCTTTCAAAAGCATTATTTGTTTGTCCAAAAGCTCCTCTTTGGAATAACTCGCAACTGCATCATACTTGGAAGACGACATTATTCGAGAAAGGTCATCAAAAATTTCAACCTGTTCTGGCTCTAAGGAAGTGGGTCTTTTGTAGCTAGCGTTTCCATCCAAATTTTCCGTGTAACCATTGTATCCATTGCTAAAAGAAAAATCTTCATTTTTGTGCAAAGCATTTATGCTATTGAGAGAGTTTTCAGGGTACTGAACGCTGGAGAACCGAGGGAGCGGTGTGTTCATTCTGGAGCTAGACTCTAAGGAATCAAAAGTATTGGGAACCGTATTGTCCAGTGTGTTTGTAATGATATTTGTGCCGGAAAACACTTGTCCATGTCCCATAAATCCGTACTCATCTGCAGAAGGAGAACCAAACTTTCCAAATCGTGGTATCTCCATTGGGCTTTCATGGTTGCCTCTTTTGTTTTTTCGAGCTGCTCTGTCTTTTTGCAAGTAGTCCATGGTGGGCAAAAGACCTGCTGTGGCTGCCTTGTGTACTCTGTTTGTACGCCCGGATTCCCCCAAGATCTCTGTGAATCTCCCATCAAGCGATTCTGGATAGCAGCATCTATCTCCTCTCTTGAGACAGTTTGAACATTCTGGTCTTTCTCTTGTGCAACCCACTTTTCTTTTACGGCACTGGGCGCAAGCAGGTAATTTTTTGATTGGCGGCATAACGAGCTTATTTCACGGGCGAGAAAAAAAATAATATTTGTGTACTGCAAACACGCTTTACTTTTCCAACTAATAACTAAAAGCTTCGGTCGCTTTGCGCGTAGTCTTTGGTGATGTGGGGGCGTGTCTTGCTTTGCATTCTTTGATGAATTAAAAAAATTATTGTCCATGTGTATTTCCTCATTCACCAATAAACAATATCAAACTTTTGGAAAACAAAACTAACATTGAATGAGGAAAAACAACTCACACTAAATTTTCACGAAACAAAACGTGAATCACAGCA
>ERZ794936.719-NODE-719-length-13486-cov-6.538903_pt1 | contig 13486 bp, 7 predicted proteins | sample MGYA00511083_ERZ794936 | MGnify/ENA primary metagenome ERZ794936 (study PRJEB30137, sample SAMN04331409) | food metagenome | isolation source: Y2 must sample point D1 replicate A | place: Australia: South Australia | collected 2014 ... | reverse complement strand
AAAAAAAAGTAATAATAAATCAATTTTAAAATCGAACTGATTTTTTAAAAATCAAAACAGCATCAAAAACCAAAAAAAATACAACATATTCCTGAAATTACAACCGTAATGACAGTAGATCAAAGCACCCACAACCAGGAGTATTGGATTGAAGATTCAAATGATCTTTTCATCAAAGCAAAGCTATTGAATACACTTGAAGATAATACCAAATACGAAGTCGAATTAATTTCAAATCATTCAAATAAAATCGTAAGCAAAATATATCCTACAAATGCTACATATTTTGATAACATTGATAACTTATCTGAACTTCCCAATTTGAACGAACCGTCAGTATTGAACAATTTAAACAAAAGATTCGACAATGGAAACATTTACACTTTTTCTGGTTTATTTTTAGTTGCTGTCAATCCATACGAACACAAGCCTAATTTATATTCAGACTCAGTTATTCAAAAATACCATAACAGCAAGTCCAATGTGTATGAAAGAAACGATTTTTCAAGTTTGACTGATTTGTCTTCAAAAAACAAAAATACTTTAGATCCACACGTATTTGCCATATCTGAAGAAGCATTGAAGAATTTATTTGAATATAAAAAAGATCAATCTATTTTAGTCACTGGTGAATCTGGTGCTGGTAAAACTGAAAATACAAAGAAGATTTTACAGTATTTAACTAATGTAACTCAAATCAACTCAAAAATCAGTGGTCCAACCTCCAATAGTATCAACTTTGAAGACAAAATTCTGGAAAGCAATCCTATTTTGGAAAGTTTTGGTAATGCAACAACAGTTAAAAACAATAACTCTTCTAGATTTGGTAAGTTTATAAAAGTATTTTTCAATACCAGAACTAGAAATATCAAAAAAACTTTTATTGATTGGTATCTACTGGAAAAATCTAGAGTCACTTTGATAGATTCTTCAAATGAAAGAAATTATCATATTTTCTATCAGCTATTAAAAGGTATACAAAATGATCCAAAGAATGAAATCTTTGAAGGCTTGAATATTGACTCAAAGGCCACCGATTTTAATTATTGGAATTATCTAAAGACCAGCAAAAAGGATATTCAGGATATCGATGACTTGGAAGAGTTCAAGCATTTGATAACTGCATTTAACAAAATTGGATTTACATCAAAAGAACAAAATGACATTTTTAAAATTATATCTGCTATTTTACACTTAGGTAACGTGAGCTTTACAAAACAAAATTCTAAAGTTAACAACATGGATAAGCAAGCTGTTTTGAATGAAAATGATCATAAATTGTTGAAAGTCGTTGCTGATTTGTTAGGTATAGACAACTTAAAGGAATTTGAAATATCCTTAACTGAACCTAAAGTAAAAGCAGGTAGAGAAACTGTAAAGCAAAAGAAAAATTGTAAACAAAGTAAAGCTATCATAGACTCTCTGGCTAAAATTATTTATGAAAAATTATTTGGATACATCGTTTCTAAAATAAACAAATCTTTGGATCACAACGATGAAGGTGATTTAGATATAGACTCCAACCTAAACTTTATTGGGTTATTAGATATTGCAGGTTTTGAAATCTTTGACAAAAACTCATTGGAACAATTATTGATTAATTTTACAAATGAGAATTTACAACAATTCTTCAACCATCACATGTTCATACTGGAACAAGAAGAATACATGAAAGAAGATATAAGCTGGAACTTTAAAGATTATGGATTGGATTTGCAACACACCATTGATTTATTATCATCAAAACCTAATGGTATTTTACCCATCTTGGATGAAGAGACTATTATGCCAAACTCCACAGATGATAAATTTTACGACCGTTTGATCAACACTTGTCAAAAGAATTCAAGATTTGAAAGAGTCAGGGTATCTCAAAAGCATAACAAAAACAAAGGAAATGTAGATTCAAATAGCTTTGTTATTAAGCATTATGCAGGTAGTGTTGAATACGATTCTGCTGACTGGTTACATAAAAATAAGGAACCATTGAATGACCAATTGCAAAAGTTAATTCAATCCTCAAATAATTTATTGTTGAGAGATGAACTTTTTGCTGTTGAAGAAAATGAAAACACTAAAAAGACTAATTCTTTTAAAACTCAAACACAAAGACATTCAACACAACTGAACTCATTGATCAACAACTTGAAGAATGCCAATCCACACTTCATAAGATGTATTTTACCCAATAGATCTAAATCATCTAAGATATTTGACAAAAAATTAGTATTGGATCAATTAACTTGTAATGGTGTTTTAGAAGGTATAAGAATTTCCAGAGAAGGTTTTCCCAACAGAATTCAATTTGAAGCTTTTGTGAATGACTACCAGATCTTGCTTGATGGTGAACTTAAGAATTTTGGTTCTGACTTTAAACAGGTAACTAGAGATATCATGAACACTGTCAAAGATGGAGTAAATGAAAAAAAACAAGATTATCAGATTGGTAAAACTAAGATTTTATTCAGAACAGGTAAGCTTGCTATTTTGGAAAAGCTAAAACAAGAAAAAATGGCTTCCATAGTGACCAATTTAACTTCATGCTTTAGAAGTAAAAAAGTCAGAATCAGCATGAAAATAGAAATGGAAAAGATTTACTCTGCAAAGATATTAAGCAGTAGTTTTAAATTCTATGATGAAGTTTTATTGAGTAATGGCTGGTTTAAAGTATTTGCCGCAGTCAAGCCTTTATTGGAAGATGAAGACGAAGATGGAGTAGAGTCATTGTCATCAAAGAAGAGAGCTAAGTTAACAGATATATTATCTAAAAATGAAGAACTTGTTAATATGGTTAATTCATTAGAAAAGAAATTAACTGAAGTTAAAGAAACTAGTAAAAAAATCACTGAGGTTAATACAAAGTTAGAGGATGATATTATCAAAACTCAAAACGAACGTTCTGCATTAATCAATAAGATTGAGGTTTTGGAGACAGATTTAGATGAAAAGTTGACTAGCAAGAATAAAGAAATTGAAAATATCAGTAGTGTTAGCAAAACTGTACAAGATGAGTTGTCTGCTCTAAAAACCATGAAAGAAGATTTAATCAATAAGGAAAAATCTTTGACTAAGGAAATTGAGTCTTTAATCAAAGAAAAAGAGTCGTTGAAAGAGGAATTAAAATCCAAAGACGAAGACTTAAATACCAAAATAGTCTCATACACAAGTACTTCGAAAGCCAATGATGATTTGCAAAGTACTATTGAAAAACTAAAAGCCGAAATCAATCAAAAAAATTTGAAAATCAAAGAATATGAAGATAAGTTGACTACAAATGACAAATCCATTGATGTTAAATTAACTGCTTTAGAGACTAAGTTTAACAATGCCAATGATAAAGTTCAACTACTGGTGAAAGAAAATCAAGAAACGAGAGCTGAATTATCAAGTATTAAAATGGAGAAATCTAATCTTGAAAAAGAAGCTCTAAAGAGAAGCACTGCAGTTTCTGAGAATGAGTTGAAGTTGAAAAATCTACAAAGAGAAATTAGAGAAGCAGAAAAGAGTCAAAAAATCAAGTATGTAAAAGAAGAAGAGAAGTACAAAACTCAAATTGCACAATTGTTGGGTGATTTGGATTCTTTGAGAGATGATATGGCTGCTTTAAAGGCTGAATATGAAAATAAAATAAAGGATTTGATAAATCAACACAAAGAAGAATTACAGTCAGAAAAACACACTGCTGTCTCTACAACAAGCAATTCATCTATTGATCTGAACAAATTGAAATTCAGGATTCAACAATTAGAAAATGATCTGTACAAAGAAAAGTTGAATACTGACTTCTTACACCAAAAGACTTTAGATATCACAACAACCAAAAATACATCTGAAGATGCAAGAACTTTAAAAGCAGAATTGTTGGATATCAAGCAGATCTTGGTCAAGGAAAAGAAAGAGAAATCAGATGCTTTGGCCAGAATAAAGTTTTTGAGAACTAAATTGGCCGGTAGTAATATGGACAATGAGGAAATGAATATCAAGATCAAAAAAATGACCAGTGTATTACATGATAATAAAATTTCTATTGAAAATATTGGCTTTAATTCCAATGTTATGAGTTTAGATGGAAAAGATCAAGAGTATGTCAATGTTAAAAATCAATTGAACAAGAGCATCTTAGAGTTGGATCAAATGAGAGAAAAATTGAATCAAGAAATCAACCTGAAGAACAAGAGTGAAGAGCAAAGAGAAATTCTGGTTTCAAAGATGGCTGATATAATCAAACCTTCTGAAGGTTCTTTTACTACTCCACACTCGGGTTTTACTTCTCTGGAATCCAGTTTGAATTCAAACACCACTATGGGTGACTATTCATTTGCTGGCAATAGCAACGCTGCTGTTCTAGAACTAAAAAAACAATTAGTGGATTTGAAGGATGTTTTGGATGTTACTTCTACCAACTTACTGAAAGCTGAACAAAAGATTATTCAATTACAAAGAGATGAGTCTAGACTGAACATGAAGATCATTTCTTTAGAAAAAGATCTTGAGGCATCTTCAAGACAAAACCAATTGTATTCACAAAGTGTGCAAGAATACAAAGATGAATATCAGTACATTAGTGAGCAAGTATTAACTTTAGAAGCTAAGTGTAGACACAGTGACTTGAAGATTATAGAGCAAAACGAAAAGCTGTATCAATTAGGCTCTATTGTCGAAAAGAGCAAAGAGGAACACATGAATATGAATAAAGATTTGATGCTAAAAGAAGACAAAGTTGTTGAATTAGAAGATATCTTGAGTGGAAAGGAAATTGAGTTGGAGAAAATGAAACAACTTAATATGCTGTTAAATGAAGATGTTGAGCATATGAAAAGCACATTGACTGATTTCTCCAGAGATACTGAATTAATAGGAAAAATTGAAATTTTAAACAGCAGAATATCAAAAATGTCAAGAACTGAAATAGATTTAAATAAGAAAATTTCTAATTTGGAGTTTGATTTGGATCAATTGGAGAAAGAACATGAATTAAAGTTGACTGAATTAACAAGACAAAATGAACATTACTTGAAACAAAACAGTGAATTCTTAAATGCTAATCAAAATTTACAAAAACAAGTTGTTGAATTGACAGAAGAAAATCACAAAGAAAAGAACGAGATTGAAAAATTAAATGAGATCATAAACTTGAATGAGATTGAAAAACAAAATTATGTTAAAGAAAAGGGCTTGTTGATGGACTCTTTAGACACCAAAGATGAACACATTGAAATTCATATAAATGAAAAGAAGGATTTGATCAAAAACAACAACATCTTAAAAGAAAAATTGGATTTGAATATTGACTCTTTGAAAAGACATGAGGAGTTGCTAAACAAGTTGAACGACGAAAACGATAATTTGCAAGACGTTTTGTCTGACTTAAAGGCTGATATAATTGATTTGGAGAAGGAAAATAATGGATTGTCTTCTGAAAACGATGATTTGAGACTAAAGATTAAAGACATGCACAGTCAAATAGGTGAAGGTTCAAATGAAAGGGGAAATTGGAATACAAAGTTATCAGAAATGGCTAAAAGATTGAGTAAAGAAACTGAGGATAAGTTTGAACAGATCAAAGCAAACAAAAAGTTAGTCAATGAAATCGATGAAGTCAATATGAACTTAGACAAATGTATGTGGAAACTGAATAATGTTGAAGATGAAAATATCAGATTAAATGAAAAATTACAATTGAGTGACATTAAATTGAAACAAGCAATTAATGAGTTAAATGAATCTCAAAACCAAAGTAAAAAAGCTGAAATGTATGCTTCCAATTTAGAAAAGAAAATGGCTAATATGGAACAAGAATTAGAATTATGGAAAAGTAGATACCAAACCAAAGTCAGAGAATAATAAAGTCATAAATCCAGAATGCTTTTTTCTTTTTTTTTTGTTATATATACAAGCTTGAGATGAATATCTGATTACTTTTTAATTGATAAACCGTAACTTTCAAATTTAGTTAATATGTCCCCGAATTCCTTTTGATCACCTTGCATGGCAATTGTAGGACCTTTACCATGTACAAATAGTTTTTGACTTACTGCTACACAATCCTCCAAGGTAACCTTTTCAACGTTTTTTAGCATTTCATCTATTGGAACTCTGTAGCCGAGCATACAGACTTGTCGTCCCATATCCTCCAATTCAACAATCTTGGATTCCAATCCCATCAATAGAGAGGATTTCAATTGAACCTTAGCCCTTTGAACTTGTTCATCGGTAATACCATCTGGATTGCTATTAGGGCCCTTATTGGTATATGGAACACATAAGTTATAGAATTGTTGGGCTAATAACTCACCAACAACCGGAGTGGCATTGTTTTCAACTGAGCAAATCATACCTAATAATCCTGTTTCTTTGTATGAATAATTAAAAGCTGAACAATGATCAACCCATCCGTATCTTCCCAATACTTGAGTATACAATCTAGAGTATAGACCTTTACCAGGACCACCTGAAGAAAATGAGGAACCACCTCCTAAGACTGATTGCAATACAGCAACTGTGTAAATGTCTTTGTTAGTTATATCTAAGGTAGGATAGGCTATAGCTATGTGTGAAAAAGTTTCTAATGGGTTATTGACAGGTGCTTTTTTAGGTATACAAATAGACTTGTTTGCTTTATAAGTTGGAGCTTCTTTTGGTAAAGTAGGTTGAGATGGAATATCGCCAAATAGTTCAGCACCTAATTTCAAAGCATCTTCATGTTTCAGACCTACCATGGCCAATGTCATATTGGATGGAGTGTACATAGCTTGATGATAGTTGTACAAATTGTTTATGGTTATTTTTTGCAAAATAGACGGATCTGTGATTGTTGATTGTGCACCCAAAGTTTCGTTTCCATAAGCAAGTTGGTGAATTAACTCTGGCAAAACAATGTCTTTTTGTGATGGTGTGTGGTGTTCACTTTCAAGCTGTAATATCTCCTTAACATCATTTATTTTTGATTCGCTATATCTTGGGTTTACAGTCGTTTCTCTAATCGCAGTTAACATATCCACAATTTGGTTTTGTTTATTAATACATGATGCTTGATACATTATGCTGTCTCTATTAGCAATACATTGAAAATTACCACCTAGTAATTCAAGTTTGTTCAGCATGTCTGTTTCGGTGAAATTAGCTGTGCTTCTAAATGATAGTTTCTCTATAAGTTTTGATGTTCCAGGAAGCAGTCCTAACAAAGAGTAGTCAGATTCTACTCTTGAACCAGCATCCACATATACACCCATAGCAACAACCTCGTGGTTGTGCTTGATATTATTATTGGTGACTATTTTGAATCCATTAGGTAAAGTTGAAATGGCGGTGAAATTATCCTTAATGGTTTTTACCGCAGCAAAGTCAGAAAACCCCCTTTTAACTAGACAGCTGTAGTTATTTTTAACTTTGTTTAAGATCATGGTCTTTTGGTTTCTGTTGTTGAATTATCTGTCTAACCAAGAGTTTGTTGGTGAGTAGATTCAAAAACGAATATTAAAGCTAAGAAAAAAATATATATATACGGACTTAACAGAAATCTATGCTACGATTTCAAATAAATATATGGCACTTAAAGGCAGATATTTTGGCTGTTTCACTATTTAAAAAAAAAAAAAATAAGGTATTAGCTGGTTCAATTAGTGGTAAAGCTGTACATATCTTAGCTAATAACCTACACTAATTATGGTATCATGTAATCTTGATTTTTGCTAAGTTTCAGAAGGTGCTGATTGACCATTGGGTTTTGTTTGGTTCTAGACCATTTCAAAAAAAAAAATTTTGCAATTGGCTTATATCCGTAATTTGCCCACGTGACCTTTGTTATAATCACGTGATTTAAATGTTAAGGCACGTGACACCAACATAAAACACGTGATGCGTTTGGTTGACGCATGACAACTTTTTTCTCAGCGAGACAAAAACGGTCAAAAAAACGGAATAGTCACGTTTTGACAAAAAAACCAAAAAAAAAAAAAAGTTTCAATCTCGTATGACTCAAACTGATTCGTTGTTTGCTGAATCTTTTCAAAAATATACTAACCAAATAACTGTAGATAATCACCAGATTATATTAATATTACATATGAGTAAAGATTTTGAAATTAAAGTTCCGTGTTCAAGTGCTAACATAGGTCCGGGGTACGATGTTCTAGGTATTGGTTTGGATATGTTCTTGACCATAAACTGTGAATACACTACAACAAATGAAGAATGTAAAATTGAGTATACAAAAACTTCAGAAGGGTACGAAAATGTTCCTTTGGAAGCAGAAAAAAATTTGATCACAAAGACAGCATTGTTTGTTATGAGATGCAACAACATTGAAACCTTACCAAAGAATACCATTTTGAAAGTTGATAATCCTATTCCTCTTGGAAGAGGTTTGGGTTCTTCAGGTGCTGCTGTTGTAGCCGGTGTAATTTTAGGATTTAAGTTTGCTGGCTTGCCATTTGATAAAGAAAGAATGTTGGACTACTGTCTGCAAATTGAAAGACATCCAGATAACATTTCTGCTGCCATGTTTGGTGGATTCGTGGGTTCATTTTTAAGAGATCTTTCTCCTGAAGAACAAAAGCTTAGGGAAGTTCCAATGTCTGACATTTTCTGTAAGACTGTTTTGGACTCAGAAAATAACATTGTTAAGCCAGTTGGTCCTCCTTTGAGTGTTGGTAGACACTTAAAGTACAACTGGAACCCAAAGATCAAGTGTATTGCTATTATTCCTAACTTTGAAGTAGCAACATCAGACTCCAGAGGAGTTTTGCCAAAGACATACGAAACAAAAGACATTGTTTTCAACTTGCAAAGACTATCTATCTTAACCACTGCATTGACTTTGGATCCACCTAATGCTGATTTGATTTACCAATCAATGCAAGATAAACTTCACCAGCCTTACAGAAAAACCTTGATTCCAGGCTTGACTGATATTTTGAGCTCAACAACTCCTGATTTAAACAAAGGTTTAGTTGGTATCTGCTTAAGTGGTGCTGGTCCAACTATCTTAGCCTTGGCTACTGAGAACTATGAAGACATTGCTACTTCCATAATCAACAAGTTCAAAGAAAACAACATCCAATGTGACTGGAAACTGTTGTCTCTAGCCTACGAAGGGGCCACTTTAACTGAATTATAAATCGTTCAATCCACTATTTAATCTTATATAGAGTCTTCATTAATACTAATAAGCTGCTAACTCGATCATCGTGCAGTCACGTGCAATTTATACAAATTTTTTCATACACATTTTATGTCTTCCCCTAAACATTTTATGCTTTGAAAAAAAAAAACATTCAACTCTGTTTTTCTTACAACCAAAGTCAAAACAGCTAACAAGAAGTGAGTACAGTTAACAACATTACAACTGAAGTTCATATAATATATAGATATCTAGACCAGATTAGAGATATATTTTTATATTCATTCAAATTTTAGCTTTCGTACGATATCAGAACATAATGTCAACCACAGATACATCTAATTCCTTAGGGTTGCCTATCCCTACAGTATCAGGAACCATCAAAACCATAGCATACACAATAATCACATACTTCATACTATCCAAGCTTCTAACAGGAAAGATAGAGGAAATAAACATAGGTCTGTTTTTATCAAAAGTTTCACCATATTTCTGGGCAAATCTGGGTATTGCTTCATGCATTGGGCTATCAGTCATAGGAGCCGCTTGGGGTATTTTTATTACAGGTTCATCCATTTTAGGTGCTGGTGTTAAAGCACCAAGAATCACCACCAAAAATTTAATTTCTATTATTTTCTGTGAAGTTGTTGCAATCTACGGTTTAATTATGTCCATTGTCTTTTCTTCTAAATTAGGAACAGTAAGCTCTTACGAACAACTTTTCACTAAAGGAAACATGTATACCGGATATGCTTTGTTTTGGGCTGGTTTGACTGTTGGTGTTTGTAACTTGATTTGTGGTGTTTCAGTTGGTATTACCGGTGCCAATGCTGCCATTGCTGATGCCAAAGACAGTGCTTTATTTGTCAAAATCTTAGTTGTTGAAATTTTTGGATCTATTTTAGGTCTTTTAGGTTTGATTGTTGGTTTATTAATGGCCGGTAAAGCTGCTGAAATTAAATAATAGTATATAGACTTCGATAATAATTACATCATTTGTCAAGAAATACACGCAAATGCTTTATAAAAGTTATTATTGTATCCAATTTTATAAGTAATAAAATCAATCATTTATATAGTTTTTATTTTTTTTAAATCTATTCTTCTTTGTAGTCCGGGTTCTTCTTCAATAGCACCACACCTTCGATCTTGCTTGTTAAGCTGATATATTCATTGGTTTCAAGCTCGGCTCTTTCATTATGGTTCAATAACACTGGAGTGGCATGTGTTGTCCACCCAGTAATATCCTTTGGTTTACCGGCTTGACCTACAATATCAACAGCTTGACCAACTCTTACATTAACTTGAATTGGCTTTCCTGTCTCGTCTAGAGTTATTAAGTATTTTGGTCTCATACCAGCATTCAAGTAATAAAATAGATAGTGGTGACTAGCCATAAATGTAGGTTCAGTCAAACCAACCATTACTGTTAGCAATGAAGCCAATGCTGTTTTGTTTAAAGCACCAGAATCATTATAACAGTCTAGAGTTACAGTACCCTTACCTAAATGGACTAAACCTTGAGCTATTCTGGTCATAAACAATGAACTACTACTATTGGAGTAATATGAAGCTAAGTTTCTTAATAGTTGGGCCAATCTGGAATTGTTTGTACCAGCACCTAGGATACCCATAGCATAGATTGCATTGGAACTGACATCCATATCCTCGTCATGAGTATATCTTGATAGAGTTTCGTATATGTTTATTTGAGGATTAGATACGGATAGTAGAGATAGAGCCAATGGCACAGCTCTTTTCACATACTCGTCCCCATAATGCATTAAATGACCAAAATGTCTTAAAGACATCTCTTTTCCGATGTCTTCACCCATGACAGTAGTTGCAATACCTAAGACAGCATAGAATGATTGATGTAGATCATTGGCTTTTTTCAACTTCTTTTGTTCTTCATCATTGTTGCTTTCTTCAGTTGGTTTAACATCAACGTCCATTTCATCGTTTTCTTCTTTGTCTTCAGTGGATGCTACAGGTTTCAATCCTGTTGGATCAGCAGTTTCGTTATCCTCAGCAGCAACTTCTTCACCATCATCATCTGATAAATTGAAAGAATCATCAATGATTCTGCTTAACAAATCTTGAACAAATAATACATCACCACTTCCAGCAAATGCACAAACCATAATCAAAGTTTCAATAGAGCTTGTCATTGGATGATCTAAAGCACTAACAAGTTCAATAGCATCATCAACATTATCACCCATACCCAAGAATAACAAACCTAAACCTAAACACATAAATTTGGTCCATGGAGAACTCAATTCTTCATGTGGTCTATCTAATAGATGCAAAACAATGGCTTCAGCAATTTCAGGATTACCGGAACCAACAAAGGTGTGACCTAAACCTAAAGCTGCTATACAAGCAATGTCGAAAGGACAATCCTCATCATTTATTTTATCCATAAAGTACTTTAATACTTTTTCATTTCTTGAACCAGAAAAGGCCAATGATAAACCAATATAAGCAGCTCTTATTTTACCATTATGAAGTCCGGAAACGAAATCAATTAAAAGTTCAAAAGTTTCATCAGATGCTTCAGGACGAACACCAGCACTTAGTAAACCTAAACCTATTAAAGCACCAGATTGTAAGTCATCGTCGTCGGAATATAAGTACTTATCTAAATCTTGAAGACCCTCTTCGTCCCATTGGAAAATGGCACCAATACTGGCAACAGCAGAAATCTTTCCAGCATTTTTAGTCTTATAAGCAAAATCAGCATCGTTCAATATAAGTTTATCTTTGCTGTAACCCAGATTTAAGTAACCATTGACAAATGCAGCAGATAAGTTTTGTTCATCCGGATCAGCACTTGGTTTGAAAAATGAAACATCTTCTAAATGAGACTTATAAACATCTTCTGGAACCTTTGGAGCTTCAAGATTTAGCTTTTGATACAAGTATTTGAAGTTAGTAGAAAGGTTAATGTTGTTTAAAACATCGTAAGCCTTTTTGTATTGAGAAATATCCAAAGATAATTTATGTTCAGATAAAATATAGGCCAATTGAATTTGCATTGGTTCATCATTTGCAACTGTTTGGAATAAAGTTAGCATCTTTTCTTTGTCATCTAGTCTAATAGCAACATGTAAAGCTTCGGCATATTTTTCATTTTTCAACAAAATCTCATAGGCAGCAGTTAAAAATTGCTTGGCTTCCATTGATGGTAATAAAGGAGCACAGGCAATGATGTATTTGCAGACTCTGTCATAATTGCTAGCATCGGTGTACTCTTTCAACAAGTCGATTTCATCCATTTCTGCTAGCAAATCAACGGCATCAGTTTCACCATTGTGATTGACAAAGTAAGGAACTACAATTTCAGCTAAATGGAAAATTTTGTCAACAGTTATAGAAGAATCTAAGATTATTTTCTTTGGTTCATTTTCAATAATCTCCTTATCTGAAACATCTAGTTCATCTTCTTCTTCGTTTGATTCATCTTCTTCATCGACTTGTTGTTCTTCCAATTCAGCATATGCTTGCCCCATTTGTAAACTTAAATGTCTCATGTATTCATGACCCCACTTGTCAAAATCAATGTCATCTGATAAACATCTATATTTCAAAACATTGTGTTGATTATCATCTTCAAAGGTGGTGTATAAAATAGATAAAACATCTGCTAGTTTGTGACTTATGGCATTTTCATTTTCTCTCAATGTTTCATGCTTCAAACTCAAGTCCTTAACAAAAGGTCTTAAAAACTTCAATGGCTTTGGAACAGCTGTCATAGAAGTTGTAGATTCAGTAATAAACTTGGTTAACTCATCTAGAGCTTTAGAATACTCTGAAGTTTCACCTTCTAATATAACATAAGCTAATTTTCTTAAATCAGATTTTAACTTCAAATCTTCATCAGATAGCTGTTCTGGTGTGCTGTCTTTGGTGACATTTTTCACTTCCAATTCTTTTTCTGAGGTATTCCCCATAACAACGTCTTTTTCTTCCTTGGACATTTTACTACGTGGAAAATTTATATATAAACAACAAATTTAGTGCAAATAGATATGATCAATTTAATAAAAAAATAACAGAATTTCTACTAGCTCTAGCTATTTTATTGCTCTTTGGGGGTGTTTATATACCTTTATTCAATGTTATTTAGCTTATGAAAATGCTACAATTTACGTGTGACTTAAAGAAGAAATATTTGCCACCGTAATATTCACACGCATGAAAAAAAATGGGAGGAAAAAAAACCTCCCACCCAGGCTAAGTGTTTTTACATGATACTGATGGCGGTGGAACTACAGCGGACTTACGGCAAATCAATGACCGATTCTAGGGTGAGATAAGCGCATGGCTTGGTTTAAACGGGTGGTTACTGCTTGGTGTTAT
>ERZ794936.717-NODE-717-length-13515-cov-33.586999_pt1 | contig 13515 bp, 8 predicted proteins | sample MGYA00511083_ERZ794936 | MGnify/ENA primary metagenome ERZ794936 (study PRJEB30137, sample SAMN04331409) | food metagenome | isolation source: Y2 must sample point D1 replicate A | place: Australia: South Australia | collected 2014 ... | reverse complement strand
AAAAAAAAAAAAACTATGGTGACCCCTGGCTTTGTTTGGTTTTTCTTAAAAAGAATGCCCAAATTTTTTGCCCTGCTATTCAACATTATTTCATTTGTACTTTTGATTTTCATATTAACAAGTTGCTCAAACACCTCCCAAAACTCAATTTTTTTCGCAAACTACAAATTCAATGAAAACTCTGCTCTGTATCCCATTATTACAAACAATTTTGCCAAACAATATAACATGCAAAACCTAAACCAAATATCAGTAAAACCAGGACTGAGTGGAATTTGTCTAGACAATTTACCAAAAACACACTTTAACGACTCTACGCAATGCTACAAAAAAAACTACAATTTCACTAGTGTGTTACCCAATAACATTGGCACAACGGGAACAAATTTCACGTATGGATTGCATGACATTTTAAACATAGAGATATTGACTATCCGTAGCACAAACACGTCTTCCTCTACCCTTTCTGCAGATCTCAACATTTTGGAAATAGCACAGGATCAAACAAAGCTAGTGCACCCAAGCATGACCATTGTTTCCCTCACCTTCCAAGTCATTTGCATGGCGGTTTTACTTTTCACAATGATACCTGCTTTGATCAAGATCCCAAACACCAAATCGCCACTGACACTTTATTTGACCATAGGTGTAACGTTTTTGTCGTGCTGTGTCAACGGATTTAACGGGATGCTAATACAAACAAACATCGACACAGTGGCACTTCTTGTTCCAAAAAGTTCTATGCACATTTTGCAAGTGACCAAGGGAACAAAACTGATATCAATGGTGTGGGCCAGTTTTGCAATGCATATCATGCAGCTTTTTTTGCTGGGTTACGCGGCGTATAGACTTGTGTCAAAATTGGATGATGACAGTGATGACAATACTTTTGCTTCCAAATACGACAAAGAAATGGAAGAAGACAAGGAGGCATTGAAACTTTTTAGTGAAAAATTGCAAAGGGAAAAATTTGGATCGCACAGGAAAGATCCAAACAACAAGATAACATCTCCATCAAGAAACAGCTCTTTTGCATCGTCTTGGAATAGCTCTAGAAAAAACAATGCAAAACACGACAAATCGAATAAAAACCATTACTTGTATACATACCATCCAAACGATTCCTCCAGTACCTACATCTGAATGTGTTTATTAGCCAGCTTGCATTTGGTGCACATTTTTTACTTTGCTTTTGTGTTTTCAATTATATATTAAATTTACTTTTCATCATATTGATCTGATTTTTAAAACTTTTTTTCTTAGCACTAATGGCTGCTTTGAGATTCTCTCGTTTAGCTATTTGCAACGCGCAGCTGTTGAACTTTTTTTTTTTTTTTTTTTTTTTTTTTTTTTTTTTGGGGGTTTTTTTTTTTTTTTTTTTTTTTTTTTTTTTTTTTTTGGGTGATGCTTCTTTTTTCGTAAAGCGCGCGGCATATCGTAAATACGAATAGACCTAAATAAAATTACTTTATGCGATGTTTTTGTTTTGTATTTTGATCAAGTCCTCAATGGCCCAATTTTACGATCAACCTGATTATAATGCAACCAATTTTTGAACAAAAATTTTGGGAGTTTAAAAATAGGCGCCAGTGATATTGTTAAAAAATTTCAAAAAACCAAGACAAAACATCAGTTCTTAAATATTGGCTCTAATAGAAACCTCCTCCCCCCCTGAAAAGCAAAATGTCAGATGAACCCAAATTGGTGATCCTGAGCGCCATCTGGAATGTCCTGAAACTTGTTTTTGGTATCATAGCTGTGATATTCAAGAGCATCTATAACATACCGTTTATTCAAAAAATTCTAAAAAAACATCGTTTGATCGAAGATTTCCATATTGCACCATATTTTTTTACAGCCCTGTTCAAATATTTCATATCAGTGAAAACCAAGAAATTTCAGTACTGGTATATCTTTGAAGAGAAAGTGTCGACACAACCAACACAGCTTTGCATAAGCTATCCAAAACCAACTGGAGCTGGAAAAAATAGCGGGAAACCCAAATTTCAAGTGGAACAGTACACTTACAAAGAAACTTATGAAATCGTGTTGAGATTGTCTTACTATTTTGTCCATGAATTGCACTTTCAACCCGGTGACACCATTGGTGTTTACTACACAAACAAGCCAGTTTTCATCTTTATGTGGTTGGCCTTATGGAACATTGGTTGTGTGCCAGCGTTTTTGAACTACAACTCTACGGGTACACCTTTGAAGCACTCACTTGATATTGCCAATATCAAAGACGTTTTGATTGACGAGCAATGCAGTGATACATTTCAAATAGATAGTATGGACTCGTACATACTTCACCACGTTGATGAGCTGAAAATGTACAAAAACGTGTTGCTAAACACAGAATACCAGCAATTCAGGCAACTGAATTCCGTCAGATCGCCTACAACAGGCAAAGACTATAATCCCGCATGCTTAATTTACACCAGCGGTACCACTGGTCTGCCAAAGTCCGCAATCATGTCGTGGAGAAAAGCCTGTATTGGGTGTTCGTTGTTTGGCAGGATCTACCACATGGAGGAAAAAAACTCTGTGATTTTTACCGCTATGCCATTGTACCATTCCACAGCGGCTTTGTTGGGTGTGTGTGCTGTGATATCACAGGGAGGGTGTGTAGCTATTTCAAACAAGTTTAGTGCCTCCTCTTTTTGGGAGCAAGTTTGTTTGACTAAAGCTACGCACATTCAATACGTGGGTGAGATTTGTAGGTATTTACTAAACACAATGCCTAATGATTTTGAAAAACAGCATCAAGTCAAAATTGCCTATGGGAATGGTTTGAGACCAGACATTTGGGTGGAATTCAAAAAAAGATTTCAAATTCCAATCATTGGAGAGTTTTACGCCTCAACTGAGGCCCCATTTGCCACCACGTCGTATCAAGAAGGTTACGACTTTGGTGTGGGGTCTTGCAGAAACTATGGTCCATTAGTCACATGGTTTTTGAATTTCCAACAAGTCTTGATAAAAGTGGATCCAGAAGACTCGTCACAGGTATACAGAAACTCTAAAGGTTTTTGTGAAGCTTGTAAGCCCAACGAAAACGGTGAACTTTTGATGAAAATTTTTTTCCCAAAAAAACCAGAAACATCGTTCCAAGGATATTTGGGGAACAAAAAAGCTACTGAATCTAAAGTGCTTAGAAATGTTTTCAAAAAAGGAGATGCCTACTATAGGAGTGGGGATTTGCTGAAAAGCGACGAAAACCAGTTGTGGTATTTTGTTGATAGAATGGGTGACACGTTTAGATGGAAGTCGGAGAACGTCAGCGCGACTGAAGTGGAAAATTGCTTGATGGACAGCCAGCCTGCTGACAAGCAATATATCGACGAATGTCTTGTCTGTGGTATTAAAGTCTTGAATCTTGAGGGGCGGTGTGGTTTTGCAGTGATCAAATTCAAGGAACCGCTTTCGAAAAAAATTCCATTAGAGATGTCGTCGCCTGAGATTTTTTTGAACGCTTTGTTGCCATCATTGCAGAAAAATTTACCGAAATATGCCCTTCCATTGTTTGTTAAGTTTGCAGATGAAATTGAGCATACACACAATCATAAAGTGAAAAAAACTGCCTACAAAGACCAAATTCTTCCTCATGGTGAAAATACAAAAGAGACCATTTATTTCTTGAAAAACAACAAAAAATATGTCGAGTTGACTGATCAAGAATGGGAAGACATTTTATCAAACAAAACAAAAATCTGAAAAAAAGTACTTCATCTTTGCTTGATGACTATTACTATTCCTTTTTTTTCTAATTAAGTGTAGGCTTGTTTTGTTTTTTTTTTCCTTTTTTTTTTTTCAATAAATATATATATGATCTCCACCAATAAACTATTCAAGTTTTCAAAACACTTTTTTCAAAACCAGTAGAAACGCTATTAGAACAGACAAAACCGGCATGGCCAAAATCAAAAGGTACTCCCATAAGCTGACGGTGCATTCCGCTTCAGCAGAAGTTGTGTCATTGGTCAAATTAAAGTTCCCATGTTTGTAATAATGTTCCATATATTCGTCTTTTTCTTCCCAGACGTCAAATAGCCATTTGGTAAACGCTTGTTCGTCTTTGACAGGGATCGTATCAAGTTTGAAACTTCTAATATGTATGTCAACCAATTTAGGTTGTTTCCCCTTCATAAACACGTCCATAATCTTGTAAATATCTTGACCATACTCATTTGCTGCAACGCCGCTGTACCCAATGGAAACATCGTAAACCACATCGCAGGAAACTCTAAGTTTTGTCAAAATCTCTCTCAACCCAGTGACATGAGGTAGAAGAACGTGTCTGAACGGTTTGCGACCAATCTTTTCCGCAAACGCTTCGGACTTTTGTCTGGTGTTGGCAGACAAGTTCGTTCCTTCAGGAAAAATCATCAAACAGTAAGGCCAGTGCACATTGTTTTTGTTTTCGTACATGCGGTCGCCCCAGATACCAGTTCCGTCTTGAGATACGCTTTGAGGATGGTTCCCACTGATTCTACCGCACCCTAAGGCGTTAGCATTGATATCTGAGAGACTATTGTGAAGGCATACTCTATCCAAATCCCATTTTCTGCTCAAAAATATAAATTTAAAGTTTTTCATTCCGGAACCCAGAATCGGAATAGAAGCTAACGATTTCTTCAGCATAATAAAAACGTTACCGCCTAGTTTGGCTGTGTAGTTTAGCCACCACAGGAAAACCCAATCAGTGTATATCTGGTGGTTGGCGATGAGAACTGAAGACTTGGAGAGTTTCGAAACAATTCTTCCTGTACGTGGATCCACGCTGACGGTATCTGGAGCTACGCTCGAGTTTTCTGTAGAGACTCTGATTCTAGAAGGAGCAGCAATCTGGAAAATAGTCAACAATAACAAAATGAAGCTTTTTTTGGTATAGTTTAGGCATTGTTGTTGGTAGACAGGGTTTGACCTAAAAACCAGCTTCACAACTGCTTGCATGGAAACAATACTAACGGCTCCAAGCAAAAACACCCATATTGAAAAGGTAAGCACGCAGATTTTTTTCAGTTTATACACCACCATTTTTGTCTGTTGCTATTAGCTCAAATTGATCGGTCCGATACTGTGACTGTACTAGTCTAGCTTTGAAAGCAGTTTTTAATATGTGTTTTTATTTTCAGCTTCATTAATCAAAAGAATGAAAACACTGAATGCAAGATGTGGGTGTGCGTTTACCAGTTGAACTATGAAATCACGAATGTTGTATGTGAATTCTTGATCGGTGAGCATTTCCATTTGCCATATCCAGATTCCTCGCATTTTTTCAACAAAAAAGTAGAAGTCACAACAAAACCGCGCAGATAAACGCAATAATTAGGGTTTCCGCAAAACCACAGGTTTGAAAAGTCAGGTGCTTAAATCTTACAGCTCTCACCTCAAAACTTTTTAAAAACGCCCACCAAGAAAACAAAGTTGATTTTTATATATTACAGAAGTTAGTCTTAAAGATAGCTAATATATAAATGAGTGTGTGGTGCTTCACATAATCTCTCAATATCATTACTCTTTGACTTTTCTATGCAAGGCATCCAAGTCAAGTGTTTCCCTCCAGTAGTTGCTTTTCCATTTCAAAATCAACAAAACGCTGCTGGACCCAAGAACAATAAACGCTAGCATTGTGAATGCCCACCCGACACCCATTCCCTTCAACATTGGATCGGTGGTAAAGCAGGCAATTGCGGCAAGTATCATTCTTATTAAGTTGTTCACGGCAACCCCCACGGACCCTACGCTGTCAACTAAATATGACACCGTGGCACCAATGGTCATCATTGATGCGAACCCGAACAAAGCTGTTCCAACTAGCGGACACACCCAAAAGGTTTTTTTGTCCAAGCACCAACCAAAAATCAAAAGAGAGATGGGAAAACAGATAACAGCAACCAAGACGTTATACGAGATTCTTGCCTCTGGTGCCAAAATCCCATGTTTTTTTTTGTAATTAATCAAAAGCCTGTCCACCCATCTACCACCATATATCGATGCAATGATGTATGTCACAGAGTTTGGGATATACAAAAGCCCAATGTACAAGGGTTTGAAGTTGTATGGAGGGCGCGAATATGTGTATTCGACTGTGATGTTGACGAAATATAGCACAGCAAAAGAGATGGCACTAAACGTAATGGACAACGCAACCGGTGGGTACTGTAAATAGTAAAGCGACTTCAACGGTCTCAAGCCGTACGTGTAAAAGAGACGCTTATAGTCTACATTTTTCAACTTCCCTGTTTTCTTCTGCATTTCCAAATTTTCTTCAACATCATGTTTGAGAATTTTGCGTTGTTTGGCATGCTCTTCATCTTTCATAGAGCAATGTGTTTCCACGGTTTTTTTACTCCTATTTGTTCTAACTTTTGACATTTGTGGCATAACAGGGTCAAAAGGATATATTTCGTCATCCTCAGCCTCATCATTTGATGCGTTATCATGGTTCGTACCCAGAGTGGAATGCAAATGCTCTAACTCCTCTTGCCGACGCTCATATGCACTGACGACAGACGCATTATTTGTCCAAACTCTCTCCACCAACGCTTCTTCTTCTTTTTCTTCTTCTTCATTTCCAGCATTGTGTTGCTCTTGCTCCTGTCCCTTTTCATCGGCGTATGACCCGTCTTCTAGGGAAACAGTTGTTGAACATTTGGTTCTTCCATTTAGCTGTGACTCAGCAAAATTGTCTGTTGCTTCCTGTTTGGTTTCGGTGATTAAATTTTTAATAACGTCTTTTTTGTTTATGGTTCTTAAGGTTTCCGGTAAAAATAAAACAAGTCCTAACAAATTACATGCCGCAAAAATGACCATAAACCACTGAGTTGATCTCCAACTCCATCTGTTTACCAAAAGTGATCCTATAATTGGACTTAATAGCGGCGCCATTAAACTTCCCAAATAGAATAAACCAATTTGAGCCCCTCTCTCTTCCGGAATAAACAAATCGGATAAAACACCAGCACCCATTGTTTGAGCACTAGATGAAGATGCCCCACATAATAGTCTCAAACCGATAAAAGCACCAATGCTTTTGCAAAGAGCACAGCCAATAGAAAACCCGACCAAACACGAAAAAGATATAATGTACACTGTTCTGCGCCCTTTGAACTCGGAAATCGAACTCCACCAGATCGGAAAAATTCCCAATCCTAAAAGGTAAATACCCACTGCAATATTGACCTTGTCAGTTGTAGTGTCCAAGTCTTGCTCCAAACTGTCGATGCACGGGAAGATAATAGACGTACCCATGGGACCGGCTATCGAAACAGCAGCAACAACAAACACAAGAACGCTTTTGATGGGCCTTGGATAATCCCTCGCGTCTTTGTACTGCTGTAGCACTAAAATTCTCGAGAACAGCCCATTTCTTTTGTTTCTGGGCACTATCAAATCTTTGTTACTACTTTTAAGCGTCACAGCACGCGATATACTTTGAAACAATGACTCAGGGGGCTCAACAGCCGTTTTTTGTTGTTCTGATTGAGAGACTCTACCGTTGCTCTTATGGCATTTGGAAGCTTGAGCATGCTTCTCGTCAGATTTTTCATGGGTCAATAAAGTTGGCTTGTGTTGTAATTGCAGATCAGGAGCCTGGTCTTCACTGTTAAGCTCTTCCATAACAGAAGATACTATGCTTTCTGGAACGTCGTTTTTCAGAGTCATTTTGTAAAGCAAAACTTGACCACTATTGGTTGTTTATTTTAGTTTTTTGTCAAATCTCAAGTTTCAATTGTCGGTTTTGAGACTAGTTGCGATACGAAAATATACGGTAAATGCAAATTTATCCAGCATGTATTGATGAAAACTTTTTTTGTGCAAACTTAAGCTTTTAGTTCGATCAAGCTTACTTTTTATAAGCTGTGTTGCTTGGTTCTTATGAAACTTTTTTTGTGTTTCGTTTGGTAAACTTTAAAGTCTTGGAGCAATTAGAGCTTCCGTTCCAAGAATTATCATGATCCAGGAACTTAAGAAATACATATCTTTTATTCCTGGCCCTTGATGAGTCAACTTATCAAATGATAACCGGAGATAGATTGATTGGCATTGCCTCGGCTTTTTTCCATTATTTATCAAGATCATGTGATAAGATTATGTGCACAAAAGAATTGAGCAGTGCCCTAGAAAGACCTAAAAAATCGCGACGGAATTTATGATTACAAAATTACCGGAATTTTTAGGGCCAGTTGGGTAGCTGGCACTAAAAGAATTGATCAAACAAACCAAACAGTCAAAAAAAAAAAAAAAAAGGTTACAAGATTTATGAAAAGGAGACACAAGGATAGTGTGGTTGCGCTCTTTGGCGGAGTCTTTGTTTGAATTCTGCAAACACATAAAGAGTTTTTTTTCCATCAAAAATGGAACTACTCTTACCAGTGATCAGTCATATCATGTTTACGTGTATATGAGCGGTAGAGCAAAAAAAAATTAATCGTTCATTGTTTGTGGTAATGTGTTGGGACCATTGGCATTTTGATAATTTCAATAGGGTAATATTTGTTTCTGATTTGGACAAACAACGGAGTGCCCCTTTTGTGCAAACCTTTGGCAACAAATGCCTGGCCAATGTTGATGTTTCCCAAAGAAGGAGAAGCACTTCCACTAGTAACGACACCAACCTGAGTTTTCTTCTCAGCGTCATAAATTGGAATGTCCGTTCTTGCTGCTGGTCCTCTACCTGTGTATTTGAAACCGACTCTGACTTTTTCGTAAGATTTGTTGTTGATTTGATCCATGATCTTTTCGTATCCGTTGAACCCACCCTGTGCCCTTCTGCTTTTGGAAATAACCCAATTCAAAGAAGCCTCAACAGGGGTAACACCGGTGTTTAGTTCGTGACCATACAAACACATACCGGCCTCTAGTCTCAAACTATCTCTTGCGGCTAGCCCAATAGCTTCACATTCGCTATCGTGCAACATCATTTCTGCAAATTCTCTGGCATGTTTGTTATCAATGGAAATCTCAAATCCGTCTTCACCAGTGTACCCGCCTCTGGCAACTTCAATATCAACACCATTGCTCAATTGGAATTCACGTCTATGACCAAAATAAAAACTGTCAACATCCTCTGGTGTGCTTTTCAAAAGTTTTTTGAAAACTTGATGGGCTGTTGGTCCTTGCAAGGCCAACAACGATTTCCCTTCAATTGGTTTCCATGAAACGTCTTTCAAACCGCTTGTTGCTAGTTGCTCGTTAAAAAATTTCACATCTTGGTCAATACATCCTGCGTTGGTGACAATATAAAACTGGGAATCGGTTTCTTTGGTAACAATAGTATCATCAACAACACCCCCAGTCTTTGGAAGTAGCAAAACAGATAAGGATCCCTGTCCGGCAGGCAATACCGTGAAATCAGTTGGTGTGACTTTGTGCAAAAATGTGATTGCATCAGAGCCGGTCAGTTTGCTCTGCAACATATGTGATACATCGAAAAGACCAGCATGCTGTCTTGTCCACAAGTGCGACTGAATGTGTGTTTGATTCGAGTATAAAACAGGCATAGAGTAGCCTGCAAATGGGACCATCGTTGCACCCAATTTGACGTGAAGATCGTATAATGCGGTTTTTTTCAATGCACCAGAAGAATTGCTTCTAATAAAGATTTTAGACATTCTAGCAAGCTTTATGGTCGTTGGACTTTGGATATACTGTTTGGTATTCAAATCTCTTTTTACCAGTATCTTAAAATTTGAAAGAGTTGCGTAGAGAATAATAATAAACGCCAAAACAACAAAAAACAAATATAAAAGTTCTAAACAAGGCCCTTTGTTGATTCATATTTGCTTTTAAATATAAACTGAATAATTCTGGCACTCCGTTACCAGCTGGCTCAAGATCAATTGGCATCTGAAAATAAAATCAAGTACAATTAGGCATCGGGTTTTTGTATCTTTGCGCAACAAAGAAGCTGAAAGAAGTCAGAAAAAAAAAAAAAAAAAAGCATAGTTTATGTACAGAAAAGATGATACAATTGTACGGTTATATACAGTAGGGAAGACATTATTTTTAACTTGAAATCGGCCTTTTATCTAAAAAACCCCATTTTTGTGTCAAAACACGACACATAGAAGTCAAAATGATGACACAGTCAGAAAAGAAGAGTTAGAACTACAGGCTTTTCAGGAACACTCTACCAAAAGTCGTTATATTCACGATAAGCTCTTCTTTCCGGTGTCGTACACTTTGGTGACAAAAGTATCGCAGCTGCACGCCATTTTCAAAAAAGTGTCCACCGCTTGCAAAGTGCCTCCAAGCTTGTTGTAAGGGTCCAAATAGCCATGCTCGCTCATCGATATCGGCTTGAAGTTGTCATCCACAAATGCTTCGTCCATGGCCGCTTGCTTGTTGCTGTACAATGTTTGAGACACTCTGCCGTTTGCGCTAAATTGATCTGCCTGAAATTTTTGAACAATGGAGTTGGCCATACTGTTCGAGAAAATGTTGATGTACTCTTGTTTGTGGTGTTGCATTGTAGATGGAGAAGCAACATCCAGCACAGAATGTGCGACAGCCTTCACCAAGGAAACACCTAGTCCTGGCACCACACCAGATTTGATCGACTGTGCCAAGAAATCGTTCAAAATGTAGTCTAGTTCCATTCTTTTTTGGTCAATTTCAAACTCATTTGTTCCGCCCACACTTAACGTGATTGTTGTTTTCAAGTTAGAATTCTCTTCTATGTTGTGTTTGTCGTTGTACAGAAAAGCCTCTCCGGTGGTAGCTTTGATTGAGTCCAATTTACCGTAGTACTGGTCACTCGTAATTTTACTTGGTGTAAACTCACTGAATTTTTGCGAATAAATCGATTGTTGGCCTTTAGGTAATTGACAAAAATTGATAAAATCCATATTTTCTCCAAGCTTTAAGCCACTGTTGGAAGTGTCAAAATATTGGAAAATCAAGACCTGAGATTTTTTATTTTGTCTTTTTGATTTGTTATTGTGCATGGAAATGGCATTTAACGCGTCACCAAATACATTCCCGCTGGTGAAAATCACCAAAGGTTTGTCTAATCTCGAAATGTAATTCAGTGTGGGCAACACTTTATTGACGTCTCTCAAAACTTTGTCGTCCACAAACAAAACCAAACACTCCTCGTTTATTGTGACCAATTTTTTGTTTTTTTGTCCAGAAGTATCTAGAAGCCCTAATGAGGACAAGTACCGGTTGTTATCGTCTTTCAACCCGCAGTTGTATTTCCAGCCCTTGTTCGTCTCTATATGATCTTGAAAAGTTTTCCCACGAACAACTCTGACAATGTCGTCCTCATTTAGTTGGTAGTTCAACTCATGCAAAACTTTCTTCAACAAGGTTTTGTGCTGAGGGTACAATGTTGCAATCAATGAATCAATTTTTGCTGGATTCTCGTGAATAAATATTTTTTTGTCATTTAAATAATTGAGCATGCTTTCTAAAAGTGATCTGATTTCATCCAAAGTGTCTTTTTTATTTGGCGATCTGATATAAAGCTTCAACAACTTTATGCTTAGGTCTGTAGCTATCAAAAAATCTGCGTTTTTGAAACTTGAACATGAATCCATGAAAAGTCTCAAACCAATCTTTGATAACTTGACCTCTTCAGACCGGTCCTTTGATTTAATTTCCTGTTTTTCCCAGTTCATTACTATGTTCTCAATCAATTTTTGAAGTTTGTAGTTGTCCTTTGAGGAGATCATCTGAGGATGACTTTTATACTTGTCTTCGTAAAGTATGTTCCGATTGTACTGAGTTTTGCTCAATATCTGGTTCAACGTTATCAAGTGATTCAACATTAAATGTCTTTTATCATCGGGGACTTTGATGACCGGTGTGTGAAGCGTTTTGATGCATCTTTTTGAGAATACATCAAATGTGGCTTTTGAAGTAGAGGTACTTGATGCTCGAAGCAATGTGGTCCGCGGCAGCATTTTTTGTGTGCTAACTTGCTGATTTATCTTTTGTATACCAAATGTTGTTGTTTTTTTTATTGTCTCCGGCTTGCAAACTATGTTTCTTTAAGCTTTCACTCTTGAAGTTCAAATAGTTTTTGTTCAGACAAAGGTACTTCTTTTCATGTGTAACATCCGACAGAAATTTGGATTGGAAAATTTCAGCTGACGCATTTTTCCGAGCAACAAAAGCGTCGCGTGAATTAAAGATTTTATGATTTTCTGTATGCCGATGGGATAAAGAGCAACCAAATTATAATACAAAAGTTAGTTTATAAAAATAGCAAACATAAATATCTACGTTACTTATAGTATTAATAAAATACCACGGACTATATCACCTATTGTTAAAGTTCAGACTTGGCAGGTGGACACTCTTGCTTGAAATCTTCCGGAAAAGATAGCTGTGGAGTTTCCGAAGAATAAATGGATGACGTTCTTCTCTTTGCGATGTTGAAATTGCCCAACTTCAGAGCAGATTGCGGTGTTTCACCATTGGCAGCTGCTGCATCAGACTCATTGATCAAACTCACAATCCCATCCAGAAACAACATCGATGTTTTGTCGTGGTTTGCAATCATGGTATCAAAGTTATACTTCAATGGAACAATCATGTCGGCATTGAACCTCGTAGGTTTCACGTAGTTGAACCATTCTGGTCTCAAGTGGTTCATGTATAAATCGATTGAAGACTCAAGATTCATTTTGTCTTGCGACTCGTTTTCGTGATCTCTGTTTCTTGTGATCAACTTAATTAGTCTGAAATCCAGGTCGGTATCCATAAAAATTTTCAAATTCATTAACGAATTGATTTTATGGTTGTACAAAGCGTAAACACCACACACCAAAATAATTTCCTTAACATCGGTGTTTTGTGTAGGGGTTTGGGTCTGAATTTCAGTTCCTATGCTCTTGTTGCTGCTAGTTTTGATGGTGATTAAATCTTTGTAGATTTTTGCAAAATCAAAATCTTGCTCCGTGTAAAAAGGCTTCGTCCCTCTCATTTCATCAAGATCTATGATTCGGATATGGTAGTTGTTGTCAAAGATCTGGTTCAGTTTCTCCCTGATAGAAAACGTGATGCTGTGGATGTCACTGCAATGACCACCACCAATGGAAATAAAATATCTGCCCATTCTCGTTTGTGTGTGTGTGTGTGTGCGGCTTTATGCTGAGTTCCTTGGAGTGTCTAACAAGTGATAGGTTGTTTGACAGACTGGATATAGCGTAATTTTTGATGATCCTTTGATTCCGGTTGGAACTGAAAGTCCTTTGGAGGATACCTTTTCTGTATTGCTTGTTTAGTGAAACTTGAAAAAAATCTTCAAGTATGTACTTCCCACGCAAGAATATTTGCATGCACAAATTATTGGATCCATCGCACCCTAAAAGGCACGAAGCTCATGGCCAAGACAAGATCTGGAACGAGATATCAATTTGTTTAAGTTCGATTTGAGACATCCTGTTTCCCAACTTGAAACGGATCACGAGCCTACAGTGGTTGCAGACCAGAACAAAAACGGGGCAAAAAAAAAAAAAAAAAAAAAAAAAAAAAAAAAAAAAAAAAAAAAAAAAAAAA
>ERZ794936.716-NODE-716-length-13522-cov-6.571620_pt1 | contig 13522 bp, 6 predicted proteins | sample MGYA00511083_ERZ794936 | MGnify/ENA primary metagenome ERZ794936 (study PRJEB30137, sample SAMN04331409) | food metagenome | isolation source: Y2 must sample point D1 replicate A | place: Australia: South Australia | collected 2014 ... | reverse complement strand
TCCTTTACGAAATAACGATACTTTGTTTGTCAAGTCTTTTTTTTGATGTTGCTAACATCTTAAAGCCGATGCCTGCTTAAAATTACTTAAACAGGAAAATATTTTGACGTGTGTAGCTATGTTATATTTTTCAAAGATGTAGGAAATTACTTGTTTTGGAAAAAATCCATAAGTATATTTGTTTGAAAAAAACGACAAGCAAAAACAGAATTCCCCTTTAAGAAAATTTAGTAAAGAGAAAAAAAAAAAAACTACTAAGAGATGTATTTTTTTTGTTACACTTTTTTTTAATAAATGAAGTAAAAATTGTCATTTATTTTTTTGTTACATTTTTCATGACAAACGCTTTTTTTCAAAAATACTTTTTCCTATTTGGAATATTTTTTAAAAAAAAAAGTATTTAGTTTTTTATGAGACGTAGAAAATATCTTTTTTCCTGTCTAAGCATGTTTAAATTAGAACAGAAATTTATTCAAATATTATTATCAACTTTGCAGCTACTTCATTTGGTATTAACAAAAAATCAGAAACATTATTCAAACACACTAATTTCATTTTTTTCTGAATTTTGCTGAGGATGGCTTGTGGGTATTTTTGATTTTTCAAGCATTAGAAAATTTAGGCAGCAAATATTTTTGGCCTGCTTAGCTAGATGTTTTCGTTGTCTAAACACATTTTCAGTTAGCGTTAGTGTAATTCTTGAATATTGAATTTTTTCGAGAGTCTTTCTATAGCGGGTTTTTCAGAAAAGTTATTATCACACGTTTATTTTAATATTTATAAATTTTAACTTAATTAATATCCACCAAGGAACAACCTAGAAATAGTCATAATGAGTGCCGTCGCTACCCCTGTTCAAAGTGTCCAAGTATGTAAATGAGGATCCCCCAAATGGAAGAATCTAACCAGAGGCAACACATCAAGAATAACCATGTTGAAGTAATTCAATGTAAAATGTTACAGAAAGAAATAATGATATAATTCCAAGTAAAAGTTAAATAAACCGTGATGCATGAAGTCTGTTATACTCAATCCCACACAAATATTCATCATTGAATTCCCCAAATGATACAAGAATATATGGAAAGCAAAAGGAAAAAAAAAGATATTGCGTTATATTTGTTTTGTTAAATTGAAGCAAATAATTAATATAAGTAACCAAGAAGAATTGCTAATTTAAGGCATTTAATGTGCCATATCTTGCTAAAAGTAATGTTTTGAAATGATTTATTGATCTTTTGATTATTTTTATCATTACAGCAAAGTAATGTCTTATGTTTTTACTCATATCACTGTTTTTAGACTGTTATATGTTATGAATACATGAATCAAAAGTTATCAATACTTGAAGCATTGCAATATTTTTTTAGTGAAATATGTCGTTTAAATACCACATGATGGCAATTGAAAGTGTGAAAATAAGAATTTCAGCAGTATTGATATTTGAAATAAAAAGAATATAAACAAAAAAGTAAAAATTACAATTCTATGAGCTATAAAAGATTGACGAAGATTAGTAAGGTATAACAAAAAATGAATAAATAACAACATTGAATTAAGTCATATGGTTATAATCACGATATGTTTGCATAACAAACACATAAAAATAGCATAGTTTACTAACAATTACAATTTATTATTCTATCAAAATGATAAATAAACCAACCAAATACAACTTTAAACAGACTTTCGGTAAGAAGAAATCTGCTACCGCTGTTGCCTACGTTAAGGCCGGTAAAGGTATCATCCACATTAACGGTGCCCCAATCACCACCGTTGAACCAGAAATCTTAAGATTCAAGGTTTACGAACCATTATTATTAGTTGGTTTAGACAAGTTCGCCAACGTTGACATCAGAGTCAGAGTTACCGGTGGTGGTCACGTTTCTCAAGTTTACGCCATCAGACAAGCTATTGCCAAGGGTTTAATTGCCTACAACCAAAAGTACGTTGATGAAGAAACCAAGAACCAATTAAAGAAGGCTTTCACTGCTTACGACAGAACCTTATTAATTGCTGACGCCAGAATGCCAGAACCTAAGAAATTCGGTGGTAAGGGTGCCAGATCTAGATTCCAAAAATCTTACCGTTAAGGAAATTTCAAAACTTACACTCAAAAAAACGAACTTACAGTCAAACATCAAAATGGAGATTATTTCTGTTTTGCATTTATTAATGAAAGGTCATATCTTTCAGTTATTTTAAATGTAATGTTTTTTTATATATAGATAAATTTGAATAATATTAAATCAAAAAGAATAAAACCATTGTTAAGATCCTATAAAAAAAATATAAAAACTCATACTTTATTTTGTTTACTAATTTTCACTTTCTGAATTTAATTAATTGTAGAATTGAAATTAGAATGCTCTTATGTGATACTTTGATTTTGTCAAAACAAAAAAATAGTTATAAACATCGGATATAAAGTCAAGATTATATGATAATATTTGTATATAGATTATCCTCTTTCCTTAATTGTTAGAATAGGTGGCAGAATCAATACCGGTTTCTTCAGGGTAAGCTTCCATTTTAACATCAAATTTATCTTGAATTTGCTTTAAAACTTCTTCATCCTTTTCGCTGGAAACAAAGGAGATGGATAAACCCTTAGTACCAAATCTACCGGCTCTACCAACTCTGTGTAGATATTGGTCAGCTTCAGTTGGTAAATCGTAGTTAACAGCTAAGTTGATTCTTTCGATATCGATACCTCTACCGAAGACATCAGTGGCAACACAAATTCTCTTTTCGAAGTTCTTGAAGGCTTGGTAGGTGGCAATTCTCAATTCTTGCTTCATATGACCGTTAACGGAGATAGCTGGGAAGTTAGATATGTTTAGCAATTTAGTTAATTCTTGGGCTCTCTTGGAGGTGTTAACAAAAATAATAACTTGGTTGAAATCTAAATCATCTAAGATCTTAGCCAACTTCTTGTTCTTTTCTTCTTCAGTAATCTTCCAATAGTATTGTTGTAGACCATGTAAAGTCAATTTAGATTGGTCATCAACAAAGATTTCTAATGGATTTTGTAAGAATCTTCTACAAATAGGCTTGATTTCTTCATTCAAAGTAGCAGTGAACATCATAGTTTGCTTTTCTCTAGGAGTTTGTCTGAAAACATCTTGAACATCTCTTCTCATAGATAAGGTTTCCAAAACCTTATCACATTCATCAATAACAAAGTGCTTTAACTTGGATAAGTTGATCTTTTTATCTCTGACAAGTTTGGCAGCTCTACCAGGAGTGGCAACAACAATATGAGGAGTGGTCTTAGGGTCAGAGAATTCTTTAACATTGGCCTTGACATCAACACCACCGTAGTAAACACCGGTTCTGACTTCTGGCATATATTTAGAGAATCTGGTATATTCATTCTTGATTTGGAAAGCTAATTCTCTGGTATGACAAATAACCATAACAGAAATTTCACCATCAACAGGCTCGATTTGTTGTAAAGTTGATAAAACAAAAACGGCAGTCTTACCCAAACCGGATTTGGCTTGGCATAAAACATCAGTACCGTGAATAGATTGTGGAATTGTGGCTTGTTGAACTTCAGATGGGTGTTCAAAACCACAATCGTTGATAGCTCTAGCAAGTTCTGGCTTTAATAAGAAATCCTTGAAACCAGTTTGTAAACCAGCTACGTATTTTTCATCAGGTTTACCGTTATCTTCATTGTTTTGTTCATTAGATTCTGTAGATTGAGTTTGGTTGGTTTGTTCTTCGTTATCAGAGTATTCTAATAAATCTTCTTCGTTGGTTGGAGCGGTGGCAGTGGCAGCAGACATTATTTTAGATTATGGTTGATTGTATCAATGAATAAACAAGGAAAAAATATAGGATTATTCGTTTCTATAAAAGATTCTATAATAGTATTAGGATTGATGTTTTGAATTTTTAAATAAAAAAATAAAAAATAAAAAATCTTATGTTATCTTTAGTGAATTGTTCTTCTCGATATGGTGTTTTTTTAAATGTTCCTTTGTTTTATTATGTTAATGATTCAAACGAAATGAATATTATTCATCTTTACTTGTTTTTAATTATTATTATTATTTTTTTTATTTTGCCACTTTTTTCGCCCTAGCCTTGAATGTTCATGAATTAAAGAACTCTCGGGGGGTTAAACGAACAACATACCAAGAATTTTTCAAATTTTAAAGTGAAAATTTTTTTTTCCCCTTTGAAATGAGCAAAATAACGCACGTGACTTGTCGCTATTTGATCAAACACAGTATTTGTGATAGAGTAATGAGGAATTAGGGGTTCAAAACCTTTATAGAAGGAAACTATAACATACTAAACTTGTAGATATACATTGAGAAGCAATGCCAGCATGTTAGTATTGATATGCTACTACCTTATTATTTTTTTTTTTTGTTTTTTCAAAAAATGTCTATTTGCTAGTTTCATATATCCGATGTTTCGGAGATAATATTTTGGCATTGTTCGGAGTTAAAAAACTGGACAATCGCGTTAATAGAAATAACACAATTTGTTTACACCCATATTACCTTTTTTGCACATACAAACTCGGTATATATGTTGAGGATTTTTAAAATTTTTTTATTTTGATTTGTTATTTCTAACATTACTGTAATCATTACTCAGTAAAAATATATTTAATGTGCTGATTTTGATAAAGAAATTAACAAATCGTTAATTCTTATCAATTCTTAAAAATCAAATTTAATTTCAAATTTATATACTCTATTCAAAACAACCATACATCAAGTGATAGAAAAATATCTTTGAAGAGTTATCCATTTTTTGATCTTTTGTTGTGACGAAATAAAACATGCTAACAAGTTTTTCTGCTTTGAACACGAGCAATCACATTTCAGATGGTAAATACAACGTAAATGATCCATTATTAAATCAAAATTTTAATAATTTTGATACAAATGAAAAACTCATTTTGAAATCACACAATAATAATCATAATTTAAGACTAAGTCAAGATTCTACTTTAGTTTCTTTTCAAAAATTCAAATCAACTTTCAGCAATTACAATCAGTCATTAAGAAAAATATCAGAAAGAACACTGTTTAATCATACAGACAATGAAAATGATCACATTAATTTGGATCCCTTAACCGAAAATATTCTAGCTTTGTATGCAAAATATATTCATTATCTGAAACAGTTTAGAACATTAGGGGACATAGATGACCTTCAATATACTATTTTATCGTCTAAGTTTTTCCAAACAAATGTCTCTGATCTTAATTCAACGCGTCGTGTCTTTTCTATTCCTCTGAAAGAATCAATAATTAATCTAAAGCCAAAGACACAAGAAAGCCAAACTGATATTGAAGAGAAACTAATAGAAAACAATATTTTAGAGATATCAAATAGCACTTTAAAGTCACTGTACAAGCTAGATACAATAAGCGTAGCATTAAAAGTAAGAAAAATTTTGAAAAATCGAAAACACTTAACTTTAAATCAAATGAATCAGCACATAAAGAAGTTTGATGCCAGCATAAATCATAACACTAAAATTTTAAAAAAGAATCAAGCTGTATACAAGCAGTATCTTGCAAACTTCATTAAGAATCTTGATTCATATAATCATAAGGTTGAATCGTTTCATCAAAAAAATTCAGCAGCACAACAAATTTTAAAAAGTTCTACAACACCTATAATGATAAAAATAATTATGGCAATTGAAAAGCTATTGGAAAACAACATCACCTTAAGTTGTGAATTTTGGAGTTTTTATGTCCCAATGTATTTAAGCATGAGTACTAATGGAATTAAACAACTACTTCAATTGGATTTCGATATGAAAATAGACGAATACTTGATAAAGTTTAGAAAACTAATTCAATTGTTCTTGTTGTTTTTGATACCATCTACTGAGGAAATACCAAATGAGGCTAATATGAAAATGTGGGAAACTGTTATTAGTGGGTACAAGTATACTATGAATGATAAAAAGTACTTGATCTCTAAAATCATTGTTATATTTGATGACATAAATTTAAAAATGAAAACCGGAAAGAATATGTTAAATGATTGCGAGCTGTTAGATTGGGTTGAAAAAAAACATGTTCAAGATGAAGACTATGATATGTCTTTAAGATCAGATACTTATGAGTACTCTGAGCTAATGCAAAGAATTCCATTTGAAGAAAATACTTGTGATCGTACTGTTTCAGTTGAAGTCAAAGAGAATAACGATAAATATGATGAACATCACTACGCAAATATACAAAGTACTCTAAATAATATTATCATATCAATGTCTATGAACTCAACAGTCTCTCAAATTGACAGTGAAATTACAGAATTTTTGAATCAATGGACTGCATTTAAATTAAACAGCGGAAATACATATAATATTAATAGCAGCAACCCAACAACACCAAAGTTAAATACAGGCCCATTTAGTGAATTGGATGAGAGTAATATCAATCAATATGTGTCTACACCACAAGAAAATGCGGATTCATTTTTTGTGGATGAACTTTTCATGAATGAACCTATAAAGGAAAACACATTTTTGAATAATTTGAAAACATTAAGCGATGTAGAACTGAATGATAAGTTGCAGCTAAAGTTGAAAGAATTACACATAGAAAACATGCAGAATCAAGAGACTAGATTCAAAAAGGCAAGTCAATTGCATTTAAAACAAATAAATCTCATTGATAAAAGAGAGAAACAATTTTTAAATCTAAAGGAAGATGACATTTCTTCTTATTATCAAATGGATTATTTAAAAGTATATAAGTAACACTATATTTTTCTGATTTATTATTATTTTTAATATTCATAAACAGATATTTCTTCAATTCCATCCTCAACAGATATGCCTTGCTCATTGATCCATTTTTTGGATCTGTTCAAAAAGTCTTGTTTACAAGTCACAGGATTGGAATTGTCAGCATCTAAGCCATTTTTCAAAGGTGAAAACTCTTCTTCTCTAGATACTTCTAAGCATCCAAACTCCTCGATGTTTACAAATGGAAAAACATCAAAAATAAACTGTTCAAGCTTGATACCATTTGGCTGTTCTGGAACAATCTCTTGTTGTGTATCAAAATCAAAACATGCAATTTTTTTAAATGCTATATGATATGGCAATCTTTCAATCCAAGAGTTTAAGTAATTTTCAAATAAGGAAATATGGTAGTAGTGATTAACAATATTAGCGCATCTATATTGCAACAAGGATGAATCATTTGAGTCCGCACTTTCAGCCATGGCATTGTTGATCTCCGAATATTCTATCACAGCTGGCTTGCCATTCTTAGTGACTATTAAACCAACTTTTTCGGATGGATCTGTTTTTCTTACACTCTTGGTACACAATTTAAAGTTGTTTTTGATAGCATACCCTATAAAAACAGGGTCAGCAATTTTTACCAAAACGTTATCCACACAGTACATGTGGATGTGCTTTATACCATTGTTCAACATGTCTTCTAAAACGTGGTTATCTTTGATGGCTTTGTATAAACCACCATTTCCATCTGGAGATTGTATAAAGTTCTTTTCTTTGGACAACAAAAATTTATCACCTTCTTTGTTCAAAGCAGGTAAAGTTCCTTGATTGAAAATCTTGAATTGATCTTTAGATAAACCAAAAAATGAGTTTTCAACTAAAAAGTCATGTGTCTTTTGATAAGTAGCAGGAGAAGTCATGATGTAAAAAGGAATTTCAATTTTTGCTTCATATTTTTGATAAATCGTGTTTTGTAAATTCAATACAGACTTAAGTTGGATTTCAAATAATGATTTGTATTTTTGAAGCTTGATGTCGTATAATCCTTTAGGGTCCTTTGATCCCAATCTTGTACCTTGACCACCAGCCATTAAAATAATAGCTACCTCGTTCTTAGATAAAGCATCCAATCCCAAAGTTTCAAATTCCTTTAAGTTTGGATTGTTTATGGTAGATTCAATGTTGCTTGGTGGTAGTGGTTTTATAGATTCAGCCAAAGCTTCTGAACTTGTATTTAACGAAATTTGCAAGTCCTTCAAAGCATATTGACATTTTTCTAACAAAGTTAAATATTCTTCATCTTGACTAGTTAGATCATCAAAGATCTTTTGATAAGTGGCCATTGGTTATGTTGCAAATCTTCATTGATCTTATTTTTTTAAAATAAATAAAAAAAAAAAAAAAAGAGCTTAGCCCCCCATCTAACAAGTCACAAATATAGGAGAGCTGAGTTTGAAATTTCAAAAATCACAAAAATCACAAAAAACGACTTAAAAATACGTGGGAACACATATTATGCAGACTCTCGGATATAAAGCATAGTCACATGTTTACCCCAAGTTTTCAGCCCTTTTGTGTGGCTTTGAAAATTTTATTTCACTTCAATTCGTTCACATATGATGTGAACAGAATTTCATAAAGATCATTTTTTTTAAAAGTAACATAGATGTTTTCTTTTAAACAAAGACGAGCAACACCAACATTAACAGCAATACATAGGTTTTCAAGATTTATATTTGACAGCTTTGTTTGCATACAATAAGCATGGGTAAGAATATTGATTATAACATCAACACGAAACAAAGACTTATCCCTATTAGCATCGATAAATCATACAACCATGTTTTGGATGATTTTCCTATAAATGATCAGAATTTGCTGATAAACGATGATACAAAACACCCATACATTGATAATAAGATAGTTTCCACCAAATATTCACTAACCTCTTTTGTGCCAAAACAAGTTATTTTTCAATTTAAAAAGTTTGCAAACTCTTACTTTTTGATCATTTCTATTTTGCAAATGATTCCAGGTTGGTCCACTACTGGTTCATATACGACTATTATTCCATTGCTTATATTCATAGCCATTTCTGTTTTAAGAGAAGGTTATGATGATTTCAGAAGATATAAATTGGACTGTGTTGAAAACAAGAAATTAACTAATGTATTATTCAAAAAAGGCCAAAATAAAAATTATTCAAAAGTATTAAAAGTGAAAAGTTTGAAATTTTGGAGACATGGAAGGCTATATAACCTAATAAAATCCAAAAAAGCTAACAAGAATGAAAATTCTAACGGAACAACTAGTGATAAAATTTTAAAATTCAAAAACGTCCATAAAGATGAAGATGTCTTTTTCAATAGAGAGAACGCATCGGAAAACAATAGTTTTTACATGGCAAATCAATTAAACGATTCAGAATTAAAAATTAAAAAAACTGAATGGCATAATTTAAGAGTAGGTGATTTTGTTATTATTTCAAGCAACGAAAGTATTCCTGCTGATTTATTGATATTATCATCAACGAGCTCAACTAATCAAATATTTGTAGAAACCAAAGATTTGGATGGTGAAACCAATTTAAAAGTCAAAAGCGGGCATTCCGAATTATACAAAGACTGTTTTACCTATTCATCTTTACAGTCTTTTCAAGCAAAAATAGAAATTGATCTGCCCAACAGTGATTTATACAATTTTCAAGGTAATTTAAAGACCTTAGATAACACAAAATCTGGTGAATTTAAAACACATCCTTTGAGTATGGACAATATTTGTTTGAGAGGCTCTGTATTAAGAAACACAGATAAAATATTGGGAATGGTTTTGTACACTGGTGAAGAAACAAAAATAAGAATGAATGCTGTTAAAACACCAAAGGGAAAGACACCAAAGTTACAAAGAAACATCAATATGATAGTAATTTTTATGGCTTTATTGGTATTGTCAATGTCCTTATTTTCTTTCTTAGGTTTTAAAATGTATGAAGACAAATATGTTTACAACGATAAAGCCTGGTATTTTATGGACCATGGAGTTTCTACCGCGGCCTCGATTATGGGATTTATTATCATGTACAACACTTTAATTCCTTTGTCATTGTATGTTACCATGGAATTAATCAAACTAATGCAGTCAAAGTTAATGGAATGGGATATTGATATGTATTATAAACCCAGTAACATTTCTATGGAATCAAGAACAGCAACGATTCTTGAAGAATTGGGGCAAGTTAGCTACATTTTCAGTGACAAGACAGGTACTTTAACTGATAATATAATGATATTCAAAAAATTTAGCATTTTGGGGACTAACTGGAGCCATTCTATGAGTTTGGATAAAATTGAGCAAGTGAATGCGGACTATTCATTTGTGGAAAAACTATTACCAGAAGATCCATCATTGTCGTCATTTTCAAATGATTCCAAGAAAGTAATTGCAAAAGGAGGAAGAACTTCAATTGATTTCAACAGTACTGGCTCAGCAACCTACTCTGGTAGACCAAGTATAGCTTCATTAATAGACAACAGACCTTCTGGCCTGAACAAAATTAATGAGGTGGATGAGAATAGTGAATCAAATGACCCTATTGGGTTGAATGAAAGTATAATTGGTGCAAACACCACAGATTTGAGCAAATTAACAGATTCTCCAAATTTAAACAAAGCAAACGATAAACTTGAAGCACCACATATTAAATCAACATCCGAATTGATAAAATATGTCCAAGAAAACCCAAACACTGTATTTGCAAAGAAAGTAAATTTTTTTTTACTTTGTTTGTCTTTATGTCACACTTGTTTACCAAAGAAAATAGGGTCAAAAAATGATGATAACGACAATATCGAATACCAAGCTGCATCACCTGATGAGTTGGCTTTGATTATAGCTGCCAGAGATATGGGGTATGTGATGACGGATAAGGCAACTGATATAGTTTCTATAAAGACGTATCCTAATGGATTTGATAGACCTTCAAAAGTTTTGCAATTTAAGGTATTGGATGTTATCGAATTTAATTCTGATAGAAAAAGAATGTCAATCATTGTGAAGAAGATTGATGATTATGAAGAAGAAATTCTACTAATTTGTAAAGGTGCTGACAATGTGATTTTAGAAAGACTTGAAAACAGGCAATTAACTGCTAGTAAAATTTCTGAAAGTAAAAGTCAAACAGATGATAGAAAACATTTACAAAATGAAGTTTTGCTTCAACAAAGGAAATCGCTTAATGCCAATGCAAGAGATTCAGTTTCTTCGTTTAACAAAGGAAAGTTGTCCGGTATACCAAGAAAATCATTGGCTTTAACAAATCTAGATAGTTTCAATGGACGTTCTTCTAACTTGAATGCACACAACACTAACGATATTGCTTCTAGGGCTAGTTTGTCCTTAATGCAAATGAGAAATAGTATTTCAAGAGTGTCAATGGATGGAAGAAAATCTGTGATAACCATGGAAAATGGTAATGACGACATTAAAAATAACATTGACAGCTTGGTTGAGGAGATTCACAAAAACTCCAAAGAAATCAAGAATATTGGTCTTGAAAGCAAGTTAGAGCATCGTAAAACACAAATGGCTAAATATAACAATAACAGATTGTTGTCTGATGTTTTAGAAGAAGACAGAAAATCAAAAAGGAGCTCATTAATGAAAGAAACAAACAATTTGTTTAAGTACGAAATGGAAGAATATATTGGTGACAATACTTTAACAATGAATGATGAATACGTTTTGGAAAGAGTCTTAGAATCCATTGATGATTTTTCAACTGAAGGTTTGAGAACTTTGTTATATGCTTACAAAATATTAGACAAAACAGAGTACGCGGAATGGTCTGAGAAGTATCACAAGTCAAAAATAAGTGTTGAAAACAGAAAAGAAGAAGTTGACAAAGTTGGTGAGGAAATTGAACAGAATTTGAAGTTATTGGCTGCTACTGCCATTGAAGATAAATTACAAGAAGGTGTACCTGAAGCCATAGAGAAGTTTAAAAGAGCTGGAATCAAAATGTGGATGTTGACTGGTGATAAGAGGGAAACAGCAATCAACATTGGCTATTCATGTAATTTAATTTACGAATATTCTTCGTTAGTTGTTTTGGACAAAGATGATGCTGATTTAAGTGCTAAAATGGGCTCTGCTTATGAAGAGATTTTCAATGAGACGATAGCCCATTGTGTTGTAGTAGTTGATGGTCAAACTTTAAAATATTTGCAAAGTTTGGAGGCATCAATTTTTTATGATCTGTGCATGAAGTGTGATTCTGTTATTGTTTGTAGAGCATCTCCATCACAAAAAGCCGATATGGTAAAGACAGTTAAGCAAAAAGACAAAAGAGCTGTTACACTAGCCATTGGTGATGGAGCCAATGACATTGCCATGATTCAAAGTGCTGATATCGGTATTGGTATAGCAGGTAAGGAAGGTTTACAAGCATCTAGAACATCAGATTACTCTATAGGACAGTTCAGATTTTTGTTAAAATTATTGTTGGTTCATGGAAGATACAATTACAGTAGAACATGTTTATTTATATTGGCCACTTTTTACAAGGAAACGATGTTTTACCTTTGCCAGATGATATATCAAAGATGGACGATGTTTTCAGGTACGTCATTATATGAACCTTGGTCTTTGAGTATGTTCAATACTTTGTTCACATCTCTTCCTGTATTGTGTATTGGTATGTTCCATAAGGATTTGAAAGCCTCTACTTTACTAGCCATTCCAGAATTATACACCTTCGGTAGACTGTCTCAGGGTTTTAACTTCAAAATATTTTTGCATTGGATTGTTTCTGCAGCCGCTAACGCATGTTTTATAACATTCACATCCGTTTTTATATGGGGGTCTAGAGCTTTGATAGATAATGGCATTTATGCACTTGGGTTTATCAACTTCACTGTAGTGATTTTCTTTATTAATATCAAGCTACAGTTTTTAGAAATGAGAAATAGATCTCCAATAGAATTTGCATCTACTATTTTGTCATGTGGAGGATGGCTTTTGTGGAGTTGTATTTTACCAGCCATTTATTCAGACAATGTTATGATATATGACGTAAAAAGTGGACTATATGAGCATTTTGGTACTGATCCAACTATGTGGGCAACCATACTTGTGGCGTTTACGATTTTGGTGCTATTCGAGATGCTATCTAAGGTATGGATCAATATTTTATTACCGTCAGATGCATCTGTGTTTGCACAATTGGAAAAAGACGATGAAGTTAGAAAGAAATTGGAATTCGATAGTTACATGGAATTACAACAAGGTTGGACATGGGATAAGGACATTAGTACTGTTAAGAAGTATCACAACAAGTTGAAAAGTAAACTTCATTTGAAAGGTGAAAATGAAACTTATAAAGACAAAAGTACAAAAACCCTCAGCAATGACAGTAATGGTGAAGTTCAAAATTCAAATAAAACCGGGTCTGACCTGATAGAGCTAGAAGAAAGCATATCTGGAAGCGATAAGTTACGTACTGGCAGAAGAAATACCTTGCTAAATACCTTAAATTCGTTATCTGATTTCAACAAAGACCAATTCAGTAAAGACCCGGCCAGTTTCGAAGTGTTACCCAGTGGTAAGATCATTAGAAAAAAGAGCAGTATACCCGCTAATACCGCTGGAGAAGGAGTTAGTAGTAAATTTAACAAAAAGCTGAGATTCATGTCCAACAAAAACCAAGAGTTGAACGATGAAGATATACAAAAGATTATAGAAGAAAGAATGAAAGATCTTGATGAGCACAGACAATTATAGAATCAC
>ERZ794936.714-NODE-714-length-13526-cov-34.168956_pt1 | contig 13526 bp, 8 predicted proteins | sample MGYA00511083_ERZ794936 | MGnify/ENA primary metagenome ERZ794936 (study PRJEB30137, sample SAMN04331409) | food metagenome | isolation source: Y2 must sample point D1 replicate A | place: Australia: South Australia | collected 2014 ... | reverse complement strand
TGTCGTCAATACGTCGGTGTCGTCAATACGTCGGTGTCGTTTTATGCGACACCAACATTTTTTAACGACGCCGATCTTAGAAATTCTAGATTTTTTTTTTTTTTCTTTTATTTTTTTTTTCTGTTTGTCCCACCAAAAATCTCGCGTTTACTCAGAATAAACAGCACCGACTCTTGAAAAACCATGCTTAAAATTGACTGTCAGAAAACAACATAGAAGATCATAAAGCCCAAAATGCAAAACGGTGATTTGAAACTGGTCGAAACTCAGGAACAAACCTTGGAATGGAAATGCAAAAATAATAAAAAAAAAAAAAAACAATGAAGAAATCTAGCAAGAGTCAAGAGTCAAGAGTTTTGACCAGATTAAACAATCCATCACGATAATTTGTAAAACCATATCGAATTTTTATCGAGTTGTTTGTTTTCGTGTGAAACAAATAGAAACAAAAATAATTTGGAGTTGTTGTTTCTTTGGTCAATTGACAAGTTTATTCTTGAGTTTTTGCTATTGTTATGCAAATGATGCATGCTGGGTATGGGCAGTACTTGATTCAGGGTTTTGTTCCTTATACACACACATACATATATATATATATATACATACATTACAAGAGTGTACCTGTGTGAAAGTATATATACTACACTCACCAAACGTCACGTAACAGATAAATCGGAAAACAAAGAGTGAACAAAGCGCTCTCAAAAATCACGAACTTTAAAATAATAAATCGACACACATAGAGGCAAATGAAAAACCACATACCATTGGCAATTGGTCTGTTGCTTGTTCAATTGGTCCATCTCACACTGGCTGCACAAGACGTTTTCCAGTACAAGGGGTGTTATTCCAGTTCCGATCTGTTGTCCTCGGTGACGTCGCAAGGTTCGTACAAATATCAATCGCCCTCGTATTGTGAAGGGGAGTGTGAGGGGAAAGCTTTTGTGGCGTTGTTGAATGGTGGACAGTGCTTTTGTGGAGATGATGCCTCTGCATTAAGTTCTTTGGACGCATCGGGAACGTGTGATGTGGGATGTTATGGGTACGGGGTGATAACCTGTGGTGGACAAAGTTCTTTTGACGTTTATGTGAATGAGAATGCAGATACATCGAGTTCTTCGAGTTCTTCGGGTTCTTCGAGTTCGTCTACGAGTAGTTCCAGCAGTAGTTCCAGTAGTAGTTCCACAACTAGCTCTGCAACCTCTACAAGTTCCGAGTCCTCGAGCGAGATACCGACAACATCTTCCACTTCCTCGACTTCATCCAGCGAAACCTCCTCAACCACCTCAGAGCAAAGCAGTACAAGTAGTACAACAAGTAGTACAACAAGTAGTACTAGTAGTACTAGTAGTACTAGTAGTTCTAGTAGTTCTAGTAGCTCTAGCACCTCTAGTGACAGCAGTACGAGCTCATCAGATTTTACAACAAGCACGCTGACCCCAACATCAACCACCAGCTCATCCAGCTCATCCAGCTCATCCACGACATCCACCACGCAAAATCACTCCACAAAAATAGTCACCACAAAAATAGTCACCACGATGCAGCAATCGCAGTCGACCGGAGAAACCAACCTGATCCAAACGATCATCGTGACGCAAACGGACACGGCCAGCTCCTCCGAGTCAACTTCAGATGCCGATTCTTCCGCGTCTTCTTCCTCTTCGGGAAGCTCCTCGTCATCTGGAGGCAGCGCCAGTCAGGGGAAAAACTCTTCCGGGAACAGCACCAAGTCCATCTCCACGGGAGCCATTGTTGGGATTGTTGTTGGTGTTGTTGGGGGTGTTTTGGTAATTGGGATCATTGTTTTTCTTGTATGGTTCAGACACCACAAAAAAAACAAGGAACCAGATATGGAAGAGAAAAAACAGTACCAGCCGTACTCGTTTGGACTGCCCGAAGACCCAAACACATCCCAGGCAGGAATGCTTGCTGCTGCTGCAGCAGTGACCGCGTCTTCTCCAAGCTCGATTTCAAACAGATCCATCATCAGAAACAAGTCGAACAACAACAGCAACAGAAGTTTCAGATCCGACAACGACAGCGGCAACGATGACTTCAACTTTGTGGATGCAGAACAGCATAGCTACAACGACAGCCAGCGCGACTACTACTCCGAAACTTCGTCACCCCACTCGAATCAAGACCCAGAAAACGAAACGTACCCTGATTTCGACCAATCAGGTAACCATTCAAACATATTTCTGACTGACAACGGCGAAGACGACCACGAACAGTCAAGGACAAGTCACTTGGGACCACACCCAGACTCAGATTTCGATAACGACGACCAAAGTAACGACTCGGACGACCAAAGCGACAACGAAATGGGGGCCAAACCTTCGGGCGGATTCAGAGTGATCAACCCAGACGACTAGCCCACTGGAGAGTGTTTAAAAAAAACATTTCTCTGAAATGCGTTTTTGTTTGTAACCATATATATATATATTTATAGGCTAATTATTACTATTACTTTGTATTCTGTATCGAGAGCTCGTCCTTTTCATGCGCTTGCTTCACCTTTTCTCGTGTCAACTGGTCACATGATTCTCGTGTAGCCAGCCTGGAAAGTTGATGTTTCTTTTTTTTTTTCAATGTCGTTCCCATATATTTTGGTCACTTTCGCGTCATGAAGATTGATTTGTGAACAAAAAAGGGCCGTTAAGCCAAGGTCATCTCAAGTGAAAATTTAGTGCATTTTGCTAGCTGAAATTATTGAAAATATACCAAACACAAGCGCTATATACCACAAAAGAAAAAAAACACACAACATGTCTTTGAAGAGCACACAAAACATCATAGCCACCAAAAAGCAAGTTTACAAGCCAATTCTGGACAACCCATACACGGATATCGCAACGTTCCCACACGTCAACTCGCAACACGAAATCAAGTCCTTGTTGGAGTTGTCCGTGCTAAAAACATTCAAACAGTTTTGGCAGATGCAACAAAACAACCAGCAGCAGTTGAGCAGTAGGACTTGCCCTGTCGATATTGTTTTCGGGTTCAACAAAGTCATGCAATATTTAGAGTCCAACATAGACGAGCCTTGCTTTGTCTTTGTTTGCAACAAAGACGGACTAACAAAGATTCTGCACCAGCATTTGCCTATGCTTGTGGCCAACAGAAACAGCCAACCAAACAAACAGCACATGTCCCGTTTGATCCAGCTACCCAAGTCGAGTTTGGACATGTTTAACGCCAATTTGCCCCTGCGTTCCAGCACGCTTGATCATGAAGACGGCGATTACCACTATGGAATTTTGATTGTCAAGGGAGAAAATATACCGGGGTCATTGAGAATCCATGTGCACACAAACGTTCCGGATGTGTCAATTCCGTACTTGGAAACATCCTATGTTCCGTGCTCGGAAAACTTGCATCTGCTCTCTACTTCAATGTCTTTGGAGAAAAAGGAGAGAAAGGGTAAAGTGCTGAAGAAGAAGAAAAACATGATAAAGAAGTGAGTTGATAAAACCAGTTTTATAGATACTTTATATATACCTTACCCTTTTCTGGAATTTATTGCCATTTCGGACTTTGTCGGCATTTACAAGTCCGATGCCAACACCGAACTTTTAAAAAAAAATAATAAACAACAACGAAAACGTTCCTGCACTCCAATGCCAATATCACTTCCCGATTGGGACAAAAACGTCAACAAGACAATTGATGAAAGAGGCTCGAAAGGTAAACAACTATGGACAAATGATTGTTCAAACAAATGCAAACTTCACTAAATTTAGAATTATGTGCTTTTTGGCTTCTTAATACCTTTGGTTTTTAAAAGCTAATCTAAGTCTGTACTTGCAAACTCAACATATTCAAAAACGTTTTCTTTTTATTACATATCTCCAACATTTTAGCTAATTGAAAGAATCACAAAAACCCTATCCAACAAGAAGGAACACCAACATGAAAAACCCTTTCTTAGATACTAGGACTGCTCTTAGATCTCCTGAAAGGCAACCGTACCCTCAAGATGGTTACTCCGAAGCCTCCAGCTTGGGGCAAACCAACGTTTATCCTGATTTCACTCCACCAGCTTCACCTTCCAAAGCAGCATTGAGATACTCTCCAAAAAGAAAGCATTTGCTTCCAATCAGTGCTCACATGCCGCGCCACGAAGCAACAAGAATGGAGTCCCCAAAGAGAAAAGACAGAGTTGTTATTGATATTGACTCAGATTCAGACGATGACAACAACAACAACAACAACAACAACATCGAGTCTGATTTTTTTGACGTCCACCAATCTCCATCAAAAGCCAGACCTCAGCCACCAACAATTCAAATATCAAACACGTTTGAAGATCCATTCAACGAACAAAAAGATATTGAAAAGTTTGATTTGGCAAGTGAAATTTCAACTACTTATAGCAGACAAGTTTCTACAACAGACATCTCTTCCATGTCCAAATCAATTGACGAAAACTCCACCATCTACAGTGGTGACACTTTTGAACACACACGCTTCCAACAGCACCATCACGATTTAAAATACATTAGAAGAGGGAATTCCACTGCAAGACCTAGACCTTCAAAAAAAAAGGCCAGCAAAATTTTAACCCTGGACAATCCCATTCCAAGAGGTATTTTGGACGTTTTACCAAACAGAAGCTCTCCAGAGTTTACCGAAATGAGATACACAGCTTGTACCACCGACCCAAACGATTTTGTTGAAGAAGGTTATAATCTAAGGTTTGCCGATATGAACAGAGAGTGCCAAATTGCCGTTTGTGTGACCATGTATAACGAAGACAAATACTGTTTGGCTAGAACCATGCATTCCATCATGCGCAATGTGAGTTATTTGTGTAAAAGAGAAAAATCCAGAGTTTGGGGACCTAATGGGTGGAAAAAAGTGCAAGTCATCATCGTGAGTGATGGTAGATCGAAAATTGACAGGGGCTCGTTAGACTATTTGATTTCTTTGGGTGCGTATCAAGAAGATATGGCGAAAAACACTGTGAATGGCCAGCCGGTTCAAGCTCATATTTTTGAGCTGACAACACAGATTTCCATTGACGAAACCTTAAACTATGTTTCTAAAGATATCGTTCCTGTGCAAGTTGTTTTCTGTTTGAAAGAAGAGAACCAGAAAAAAATCAATTCCCATAGATGGTTGTTCAACGGATTCTGTCCTGTTTTGGACCCAACGGTTGTGGCACTGGTGGATGTTGGTACCAAACTAAATGACAGCGCTTTATACCATATGTGGAAAGCATTTGATAGAGATTCCAACGTTGCCGGTGTTGCTGGTCAAATCAAAGCCATGAAGGGTAAATATGGTAGCAAGCTGCTAAATCCTTTAGTTGCATCCCAAAACTTTGAGTATAAAATGTCCAACATTCTGGATAAACCTCTGGAATCTTGTTTTGGTTACATTAGTGTTTTGCCGGGGGCTCTGTCAGCATACCGTTATAGGGCCTTGCAAAATCACGAAGATGGTACTGGTCCGTTGCACTCGTATTTCCTTGGTGAAAAACAAGAAACGGCACAGAGTGATGTCTTCACGGCCAACATGTATTTGGCTGAAGATAGGATTTTGTGTTGGGAGTTGGTGGCCAAAAGAAATGCGAGATGGATTTTAAAATATGTTAAGGAAGCAACTGGAGAAACCGATGTTCCTGAAGAACCTCCTGAATTTATTTCCCAAAGAAGAAGATGGCTAAACGGTGCAATGTTTGCTGCATTGTATTCACAGTTGCACTTTTACCAAATTTGGAATACAAGACACTCCAAAACCAGAAAGTTTTTCTTTCACGTTGAGTTTTTCTATCAATTTGTGCAATTTGTGTTTTCGTGGTTTTCTATTGCCAATTTCTTTTTGACTTTTTACTTTCTAGCTGGTTCCATGACCATGCTTATTAAAAATGGTATGGTTTTGTTCACTTTCTTCAAGTACTTGCTAATTTGCACAATTTGTGGATTGTTTATCATTTCTATGGGTAACAGACCACAAGGAGCGAACCATTTGTTTATCACATCCATGGTGATTTTGAGTGTCTGTTCGACTTTTGCAATCATTACAGGGCTATATTTCTCTATTTCCACCTTGAAAAAAAACGAAGAAACACACGCTGCGTTTGTGAACATTGTTGTTTCCATGTTGAGTACATATGGTCTTTATGCTTTCACCTCTGTGATATATTTAGATCCATGGCACATTCTGCATTCCACAGTGCAATACTTTTTGATGATTCCAACATACATTTGCACACTACAAATTTTTGCGTTTTGTAACACACATGACGTTTCTTGGGGTACCAAAGGTTCTACCAAAGAAGACAAACCAAAGAGTGAGGCAGTTATTAGAGCAGGCCCAGATGGGAAAACAGTTATTACGGGTACTGAGTGGCCTCAAGATATTGACAAAAAATATATTGAAATTAGAAACAGATTGAAAGATAATGAAATCGTGGAAAGTAAGCCAGATCCTGTTCAAAAAAACAACGATTACTACAGAGATATCAGAACCAGAATTGTCATGTTTTGGATGCTATCAAACTTGATTTTGTGCATGATCATCACACAAGTTTACGGGCCTAAGGACATGTACAAAAACAAATACTTGGTGTTTGTGCTATGGAGTGTGGCCGCTTTGTCATTGTTTAGAGCTTTTTTCTCAGTTTTGTTTTTGGTGCTTCAATACACCAGAAACATTATCAGCTATAAACACAAAATTCAAAGAAGTGGTGCTCGCGTGAGCGGTGGCTCTAATATTAAGAGCTGGTTTAAATCGGAAGAGAAAATTAAAGGCATTGCTTTCTAGAAAATAAAATAAAACAAAGATGCTCAAGACATTGTGTATATTAGGATATATTGCTTGTCTTTGTTTAGACTATATACTGTGAGGAATAAAAAAAGATACCCTAGCTTACTGCATTTATGCATTTGAAAATCATATTTATGAGCTTTCTTGTTGTTAGTTGTGAAAATCGTGCGTTTAATGCTCAAAAAAAATTGAAAAGGAAAAAAAAAATAAAGTTGAAAGGGGCGAGCAGGGAATTGAACCCTGGGCCTCTCGCACCCAAAGCGAGAATCATACCACTAGACCACACGCCCTTTTAAAACTTGTGTGTCATGTTGAGTTGCTAAAAGAATCCAGCTATCTAGAAATCAAGATATTAAATGACGCTCTTAAAAATGAACGATTTTCTATTTCTAGTTCAGCGGTTAATTATTAAAAGGTCTACTTGCAACTTGCTTATTGCAACCTTCAGTTGTTGTTTTAACGAGATAAAAGAAAAGCAGAGTATAAAAAGACCAAGCCTTTTGATTAGCCAAATGTCAAACAAAAACATTGCGGAAAATGGGCTAGATATGTCTTCAAGTGGCAAAAGTGAAAATGTGACAGGAATTGATGACGCGGGGCAAGCTTTGGATTGTGATCTTGAAAAATGCTCAAAGATTAATTCAAAACAGTCTGATGTTTTTGAAAGCAAAATGAGATCTTTGACACACCCAGATAAAAGCACCTTGTTGGACCCAAATAATCCTCACTTTTACTATGCCAGGAAAGTTATGGAAAATGCTGATCATTTGGATGTTTTACCATCGGCTTCAGGGTTTGAGCCAAATAGTGCATTGAAAGAAGAGCCATCAAAAAGTTTCAAAAAAAGAAAACTGTCCAAACAACAGTTTTTCTCCAATGACAAAAGTGGTTCGATCAATAAGTTGAAAAATGAAGTTTTATCAGAGCAAAGCTCTGATTTAGGAAGCTGTTCAAAAAATGATTTGGAAAAAAGTCGTGCTTCAAACAGTAAGAAACTCGATCTTGAAAACAAAAGTTTTTTATCATCCAATCTGCTTGTGCACAGTAAGAAAAGTGTCAGTAGAATGCACAAATACACTGAAAACAACAAACATAAAAGGGTGTTTGGTTTGTGGCAATTGTACTGTTATTTAATCACTTTTTGGGCACCAAACTGGCTGCTTAAATGGAGTGGAATGAAAGAGAAATCTAGACGCTTGGCTTGGAGAGAAAAAATAGCGCTAATCTCATTGATACTTTATTGTGGTGGTTTAGTCGCGTTTTTGACTTTTGGTTTTAGTCGGACTGTTTGCCATCCGGGAGCCTTGAGGCTAAAACATGACCAGATTGACAATACTTACTTAGTAATCAATGGAAAAGGGTTTGACTTGAAAGAGTACAAACACCCCGAAGCTTTGAATATTGGAAAGGATTCCCAGGTGTTGAATCCTCCTACAAGTGCCGCTGGAAAAGACGCTTCTTTTTTGTTTCAAAATGTCAATGGAAATTGCAAAAGTTTGATTTTACCAAGAGAAAATTGCACAATTCCAATGGACGCAGAAAAAAACATAGCCTGGTATTTTCCATGTAAAATGAAAGCAATTGATGGATCCACCAAGCCTAATTTTGACCAAAAAAGTGATGCCTATGAAGGGTATGCGTGTCACACGTCATGGTTGAGCAGAGATGTTTACTACACTTTTTTGGCCAGTGTTGATGTTTACTATAACTGGGAAGATTTGATAAACACTACTCGGAATTTGGTTGTATTAGATGGTAATGTATTGGATTTTGATATACTTGACTGGTTTGAGCGCGATCATTTGACTTATCCAATGGAGTTTGATTTTTTGAAAAATGCAAAGCTTCAAGGATATGATATTTCCGTAATATTGTCTAATTATGGAAGAGACAAAATCATCAGCCATTGTCTAACTGAAATTTTGAAAGTTGGTGTGATTGATTCAGAATCAGTTGGCTGTATTTCGTCAAAAGTGGTTCTCTACCTCTCTTTGATTTTTATTTTGAGCGTCATTTTCGTTAAATTTTTCATTGCATGCTATTTCAAATGGGTTGTGTCGAGAAAGCAAGGAGTGTGTAAGTTGGACCGGAAAAAGTTTAACGAGCTTTCAAACAAAATTGAAGACTGGTCAAATGATTTAAATGATATTGGACCGCTTGAGCAACCAAAAGTTGCTTGTTCAGTCACAGAAAACAACCTTTTTAATACACCTTTGAACTACAACAAAATTGAGAAATGCGGAATGACAACTATGACAACTCAAGCGGTTTTATTTGAGCGCAAAAAAGATGATACAAATGTACGCCAGACAGAACTACCAGAAGAAATTGATCAGCAGAGTTTTGCGTGGCTAGAAAAAAAACATAAGCTATCGTGGACACACCCTCACGTAGTATCACAGCCAAGGGCAGATTTCATGCCATTTAACTTTCCCTTAATTCATAGCATTTGCTTTGTAACCTGCTATTCTGAGGACGAACAAGGATTGAGAACAACTTTTGACTCTTTGTCAGTCACTGATTATCCAAGTTCACACAAATTGATTATATGTGTTTGCGATGGTGTGATCAAAGGTTCAGGAAATGACAAAACAACCCCAGAAATTGTTCTAGGAATGATGTGTGATTTTTTAGTTGATCCTGAAGTAGTGAAACCATATTCCTATGTTGCCGTTGCCGCAGGTGCAAAGCGGCACAACAAGGCTAAAATTTATTCTGGTTTTTACAAATATGACGAAACCACTATTCCGCTTCTAAAACAGCAGAAAGTGCCAATGGTTTGCATTGTCAAGTGTGGCACAGAATTCGAAAAAGATGCCCAAAAACCTGGAAATAGAGGCAAAAGAGATTCACAAGTAATATTGATGAGCTTTCTACAAAAAATCATTTTTGATGAGAGAATGACCGAATTGGAGTATCACTTGTTAAAAAACATCTGGTGTTTGACCGGCTTGATGAGTGATTTTTATGAAACCGTGCTAATGGTGGATGCCGACACAAAAGTATATCCAGACTCATTAAAGCACATGGTTGCTGAAATGTGTAAAGATCCGAGTATTATGGGGCTTTGCGGAGAAACCAAAATTGCAAATAAAAGCGATTCTTGGGTCACCGCAATACAGGTTTTTGAGTATTTCATATCGCATCATCAATCCAAGGCCTTTGAATCAATTTTTGGATCAGTAACATGCTTACCTGGGTGCTTTTCCATGTATAGGATCAAATCTCCAAAAGGTTCAAATGGGTATTGGATTCCAATTTTGGCAAATCCAGACATTGTTGAAAGGTACAGTGACAATGTAACAAATACGTTGCACAAGAAAAATCTATTGTTGCTAGGAGAAGATAGATACTTGTCCTCGTTGATGCTAAAAACCTTCCCATCCAGAAAACAGGTTTTCGTTCCAAAAGCGGCATGCAAAACTTTGGTACCAGATACATTTAGTGTTTTGCTATCTCAGAGACGTCGGTGGATCAATTCCACAATACATAATTTGATGGAATTGGTACTTGTTAACGATTTATGTGGAACTTTTTGTCTTTCCATGCAGTGTGTCATATTTATTGAGTTAATGGGGTCCATTATTTTGCCATTGGCAATCACTTTTACAATCTACATCATCATATATTCAATTGTCAGTGAGCCTACACCTGTTTTGACACTTATTTTGTTGGCAATCATTTTGGGTTTACCAGGGGTCTTGATTGTCATCACTGCATCGAGAAGTTCGTATTTGGTTTGGATGCTGATTTATATTCTAGCTTTACCGATCTGGAATTTTGTGTTGCCGACATATGCGTTTTGGAAGTTTGACGATTTTTCTTGGGGTGAAACAAGATTGGTTGATGGTGAAAATGCAGTATTTGGAGCAAGCGATGCCAGTGTTGATCCAAAACTGAACAAAACTACTTGTGAAAATGCAAGTGGCGAGCAAATCAAAATTTCAAAAAAGATTGCGTCATCACATGATGAAATTGAGGGAGAGTTTGATTACTCTGGTATTGTATTGCGAACTTGGTTAGATTTTGCCAAGAGAGAGTTGCCCAAACAAGGAAGTCAATAATTGTGTTGTTTGAAATTTTTTTTTTTCAGATGTTCACTTTAGTAAATATGCTAATCGTATATAATTGTGCACTTAAAAAAAATATTAAAATAAATCATATGAGTGTAAATCTGTCTTTTAAGGTCAAAAGATCCAGCCTGAACAACTTAAAGATCATAAACAGTAATATCACACGGCAAGGCCTCTAAAATCTTTTCTGTATTTTCCCATGGGACCCCAAAGATCCCGCTGTTGATTTTGGGCATTTCCAATTCGAAATGTTTCAAATCTTGGATCTCGTTGAACTGAGAAAAATACTGCTCGTTCATCAATTCCAAAAGCAATTTCAAACCAATTTCCTCTTCTTCTGCTTTAGTCTCAAATACATCGGTGTTGATGGATACTTGTTTGCTTGGAGAGTTTGGTGGAGCACAATATTTTTTCCCCTGCTGGATGTACTTTAACAGTTTTTGTAAACTCAATTGGGTATTTTCCAAAATCGAGCTTGCAGAGTCATGGCTTCCCCCACCACCCAAACTGGTAAACAAACATCCAATCAAAGTCTTGGAGTCTTTAAAACTGGGCAATATCACAAAGTTTCCCAACAGTTTTCTCGGATCATCGTTGCTGAAGTAGTCGCATATCTTTGTGTACTCTAGCTCTGTTTTCGGGTACTTCTGGCCCAACTGGTAAGCCACACCGCCTCCCCATGTTCCTAGACAATTGCAAGAATGGATGATAATTCTTTTTTTGGAGATTGTTGGACTGAGAATGTTTCCCTTCACGTAGGTTATATTGCTCATTGTATTTTGTGATGTTTGGTTTTGATTTCTGGTTTGCTTGAATGAAGTATGCGGTACGAGCTCGGATTACAATTAACGTTGTTGCATATATTCAGTTTTTTTGTGTAAATGTGTTTTTGGAAGAAACCTTTTCTGATTAGAGTGATTTTTTAACTTTTCCCCTTTTCTTTTGGTCTATCGGATAAGACAATACTAATAATAATAATAATAATAATGACAATGAATGACAAGGAATGACAAAAGTCACGTTTTTGCGGTATTTTTTGCCCCGGGCTACTATTTGTTTTTTTTTTTTGCATCCGACGGATATATTGAAAACCCTTTGAGCGAAAATCATCTTGTGTAATTCAATTGATTGCATAAAAAAAAAAAAAACAACAGAAAAGTATCTTTGTATATATAACCAAGAAGTAAAATTTAACACGTTTATGAGGCCTAATACTCATTCTGGATGCCCTCATTAGAAGCTCGATTTGATCACTCCAATCATCGCGCTTGTTTGGATCTTGTCGTTCCCACCTTTACTCATTGCGTACTCTATTTCACTCAATTTGATCAAAATACTCGATCTCGTGCTTTCGCTCAACTCGTGGTCATCTAATATCTCTACAATTCCATTTATCAAATCCAAAAGCGCAAGCCCAGATTCTCTTTTCAACTTTTCAATAGTATAGAAACTGGTGATCCGGTCATCGTTCAATATACTGTTTAAACAATACTCCAAATGAGCAGGTTTTGGAGCACCAACACAGTCGTAAATCATGTCTTCTGTAATTTCTTTTGATGAGGTTACTTGGTCGCCATTGCTTTGATCCTCATGGAAACTGGCAATTGAACTGCATGCTTGCAAAACATTCAATGCTTTTCTCATGTCTCCATTTGATATTTTCAAAATAGCAGTCTTTGCCCTATCTGTCAAAGACAAATGTTCTTTGATCAAAACGGTTTCCAATCTTGTTGCGATTGCTGATTGAGGTAATGGTTGAAATCTGAATCTTGTACATCTACTCAAAAGAGCAGGTGTTAATTTATGTGCATAATTTGCCAAAATACAAAACCTCGTGTTTTTCGTATATTTTTCAATAACTCTTCTCAATGCATTTTGTGCAGCATTTGTCATCGCATCGGCTTCATCCAAAATGATCAGCTTGAATTGTTGCTGTTTGCTGAATATCTGTCTAGTCGATGCAAAATCCTTGATCTGGTTTCTAACAACATCAATCCCTCTATCGTCACTCGCATTCAATTCCAATATCATGTTTTTATAATATTTCGGCCCATAAATTTCTTTTGCTAAAGCAATCACAGTCGACGTCTTACCAGTCCCAGGAGGTCCGTAAAACAACATGTGTGGCAAACGACCTTCCTGCATAAATCTCCGCACCGTAGTAACAACATTTGATTGCCCGTAAACCTCATCTAAGTTTTCAGGTCTGTATTTTTCAATCCATGGCAAGTTTTCGTTTCCTTTTTTTACAACAGACATTGGTATAACTTATATTGCAATTCCACCTTTTACTAACTAAGTGTGTGCTTGGTACCGTGTTATAGTTGGATTATTGGTAAGCTCTGTCTCCCTTACTTGATTGCTCAGTTTTGTAGAAAAATAACACCATCTATGTTCAAAACACGATCTTTCGAGACTATCAAGAGTAAAAAAAAAAAAAAAAAGAAAACACACATTTGGAAAAACGCGTTAAAACTTTTTTTCATTATAATCTGTGAAATTAAAAACGTGGTATCTCTGAACTTAAAGTTGTAACTATCACTAACACCGTCTGAGTGGCCGAGTGGTTAAGGCGATGCCCTGCTATTAATTCAATAACGTCTTGCATTATTCAAGATATTATAAGATAGCCAGGCATTGGGTTTTACCTTCGCAGGTTCGAATCCTGTCTCCGAC
>ERZ794936.713-NODE-713-length-13579-cov-7.669403_pt1 | contig 13579 bp, 6 predicted proteins | sample MGYA00511083_ERZ794936 | MGnify/ENA primary metagenome ERZ794936 (study PRJEB30137, sample SAMN04331409) | food metagenome | isolation source: Y2 must sample point D1 replicate A | place: Australia: South Australia | collected 2014 ... | reverse complement strand
TCTGTAGTTTCCACAGGTTCTAGTCCAATTACATTATCTAGCTCTGTAGTCTCTACATCTGTTCCTGTTACAAGTTCTGTAGTTTCCACAGGTTCTAGTTCAACTACTGTCTCTACTTCTCCAGCTTCAACAAACCCAACAACAGTAACTTTAGCAGTTTCTTCATCCACTAGCAATGTGATCTCAACTATCTCAAGCTCTACACAAGGAATACTTTCTTTGACTTCTAGCACACCTTATAGCCAAAGTCAATCCACTATGTTATCCTCTGTAATTAGCTCTAGTTATTCACTTGTATCAGTTACATCTGAAACACCATCTATTTCCTACTATGCTAATAGTGGTTCCAAAACCAAGTACTCTTTGGTGACTGTTTTGCTATCATTAGTTGCTTTTATTATTTAGTTTAAAATACTTCAATTTATAACAATCTAATAAAGCATCTAATATTAATCCAATACTACCTTTAGAAAAATATTTTTTTTATTTTTTCTAAATAAACTTGCTTAATTGGATTAACAAAAAAAAAAAGAAGAGCTAACAATCATATAGGCTATAGCCAATATCGTTGTTCAAAATCTTTTTCATTTTAGTATCAGAATCAAATTTTTGATACTCTTGTTCTTTTCAAATATCCCCACTAACAAAATTATATACCCAGTTTTTAATCATATTTGTTTTGTTAAAAAAACATTTAATGATTCAAAACACTTGTTAATATTCGTTATATATTTCTTTTTGTTTAAACAAATCTTAGATTTATTAAAACCTCGAAGACTTCATTCTTCTCAACATGTTGCTAACGACAAATAAGGTCTAGTTTTCTTTATTACTAACACTAGACTTGTACAAGCATAATTCCTATGGTGCAACCAACTTTTGCATCGTTACATTAGTACCGATATTACAACGACTCTCTCTATTAAGACACTGACTTGGTACTCACATCTTTACTTCTGCCGTTTCGGACATAAAACTTTCGTTTTAAAAATTTTCTGTTTTCGCGTATCGGATATAAGTATACACATCTAGTAAATGGTCGATGTTTTTTTGTTCTAATATTCCGTTGCTACCTCAGTTTTAAAAATTCTAAAAATTCATTATATAAAAGTTTGTTGAGACCAAAGATTCTCGATTAATTCATGACCGAGATAAATTTTCTATACTCTCTTATTGCAGGAGGTATTGCAGGAACATCTACTGATGTTTTTTTTTATCCTATAGATACCATTAAAACCAGATTGCAATCAAAAGAAGGTTTTTTCAAAAGTGGAGGATATAAAAACGTCTATTCAGGTATTTCTGCTTGTATAATTGCATCAGCACCATCCGCATCTTTATTTTTTGTTACATATGATTATTTCAAGCATACTCTTAAGTTGAACCACAGCACAAGATTGAGTGATCATCAAGTTCACATGCTTTCTGCTTCTTTAGGAGAAATTACGGCATGCTCAGTAAGAGTTCCTGCAGAGGTTATTAAACAAAGAACCCAAGCTACTCTTGGGTCTACACCTTTAATTACATTGAAAGCAATCATAAAAGAATCTCAAGGTTCTATTTCACTTCTGAAAAATAACTTATACAAAGGATTTGGAATGACCGTAACCAGAGAAATACCATTCACCTGCATTCAGTTCCCTCTGTATGAATATATGAAGCTTAAATGGAGCAATCACTCAAAAATACAAAAGAAAGACTTGGAGCCTTGGAAAGGTGCTATATGTGGTTCTTTAGCTGGTGCCACGGCTGCTGCGATTACTACCCCTCTTGATGTCATTAAAACCAGATTAATGTTATCAAAACTATCTCATAAAGTTACAATTGGTGATATAATCAAGGAATTATATAGAGAGCAAAGGTATGGTATGTCTTTCTTTAAAGGCATAGGCCCTAGAACACTGTGGATTGGTGTTGGTGGAGCTGTGTTTTTGGGTATGTATGAGTCCGTTATTGCCGTACTGAAAAAAGACGATCATAAATCGTTAAACTAACCTATATATACACTCTGATACAATGAAAAAAAAAAAAAACAAAGAACACATATGAACTTATTCTTATGGCTTATCTAGATGTTATTATAACTTTACCAGATCTTTCTCTCTTCTTTTTTGCATACTTCATAATGAAGTTGTCAGTTTTAATGTTTTTGACGTTAAGTTCATCAAAGAAAGGCTGAATATGAAGCTGTTCCCAAGCTGGCTGTATATTCATTAAATATTTGACTCTTTTAACGATGTCTTTAGGCAGCCTTTCTTTCTCAATCTCTAAAATTTTATTAGAATCCACCGCTTTTACAAAGTGTCCAATAAGTATTGCGACATCTATTTCACAATTAAAATAATCAGGAAATGAGTCTTTCCAATAAACATAGAAATCGTTCAAGCCAATATATTTCCTTCTTGAAGCTGGACAAACTTTTTTCAATGTCTTAAGACCGTAAAATTTAGCAATCTCTTTCATATTTAGCTCTGAGTTATTGAAAGTGTATTTATAAAAAACAGCCTTCACTAGCAAATCTATCTGTTCGTTTGCATCAAAATTTATTTCTTTTAGCTTTTCTAAAATTTTATCAAACTGAACATTGTTGTAATCCATTTTTAAAGCAATGATCGATAAGAGAATCAATTCAAGCACTTCATTTTCCACCATTGGAGAAATTTTCTTGACTGACATGTCAGGAAGCTCAATTAGCAATGATCCGTTCCATTGCTCATCAAAGTCTTTATAAGAAAGAGGCAAGGAATCTATCAGATCTCTTTTCTTAATAAATGTGTACTGTTTTTTTTCATCAGAATTTCCACAAGTACCATTATAATCTTCAATTGTGTACAAGGGAATGTGGTCTGTGGTTAACTTCAACTTAACCTGTAGTAATTCAAGTTCACTTTGCTGCATAGTGTATGCAACAAAATTCGGTGGATCTCTGGTATCTTGACTATGGGTCATAAGCATAACGGTATTCGAGTGAAAATTTTCTTTAACGGTAAATACTTTGCTGTTTGTAGTGAAGTACAAGTTTTCGTTGTCCCCTTTTAATTTCAGTTCTTGTGCCTGTAAATCGGAAAGCATTTCATCTGGAATATTTATCAAACGGTATTTAATTCCGTCTTTAGGTAAACCACTATCGTTCACACTGCCATTTTCGCTGCCATTCAAATACTCAATTTTAACCGATTCTAAATCAAACTTCAAATTCAAGTCCATAATTCAAAGTGCTGCTGTTGTTTGGGGCTACCATCATCATGCAAATGCTATTCAAAAATACTTGAACCGATTTAAAATTTAACTTCTTGCGTGAACAAAACGCGTCAATCTAGGGACTTTGAAGAAAATCGGACATAACATCATATTTACACATGGTAGCGGCTTATTTACACGTGAACTTCCTTTTTAGGAAATTTATATATTTTTAAAAAAAAAAATACCATATAAGTTCGCTTCATCTTGTTTATTAGTTATTATGTATGAAAGCTGTCAATTTAAAGACTCTAACGACTGATTTGTATAAGAACCAAACATCTATAGTATATGGTCGTAAATAAGGAACATAGAAGAAACAAAAGTAGTCTTGGATCTACAAATACATTCATAGTCAATTCAGTTGTGAAGCAATTTGATAACGAATCGGATTCAGATCATTCAGATAGTGATGTTGTGAACAATAATGATTTTACAGCTAATGCAAATGACCTGTCGTCTGTCTATATTGACAACACTAAAAATGACGATTATGAAGATGTTTCTGAAATACCGATGCAAAATCAAAATATAATTGAAAAAACAAACACAAATTCTAAACCTAGCTTTAACATCGATAAGATATCTCTGCCTACAAATATTTTCAATTTTCTACAACCAAATTCACAAACTCTTAAGGAATCTAAAGAGTTTCATGACATCTTTTCAGAGTCCTGTATAATAAAATTAAATGATGAAATAATTCTTCAGAAATTTATAGCTATAGTTTATAATATTGAAAAGAAAGCTGACTCATTTTGTTGTTTTTTAATTGATAAATTTGGTTGCACCTTTCATAAAAATATAGATATAAGTAAAAATAGTAAATATTTTGAGGCTATACAAAATCTACCAATTGAACATCAAAATTTGAACGTCAGCAAGAGCGTTGCTGCTGCTGTTTTGCAAAAATATGCATTCATCTTGAAGCATCATCCAGAATTTGTTGAAAATCAAGAACTTTTAAATCCAATAACAGCAGCAAACACTTTGATAAACTCTGAGCTTATTGAAACCAATGAGGTTGTCACACCTTTGCAAGTTTGTTTGAAAATTCAACAATTTTCGCTATTAAATGACAGGCAATTATTCAGCAACTTTATTGATGTTGTTTATAATACAAATCTTGGACTAGAGAAAATGGAACAAAATAACCATTTGGTATTTTTTTTGGGAGAGCAGCTAGAGCAGCTGTTTAACCCATTAACAGAATATTCTCCTGAAGAAATGGAACAAACATATAAGCCTACTTCTGATACTGTGAAAGTTGAGGAAGCACCAATAATACAAACCATAATCAAAGAGTTTATATCTGTTCAAACATATTTGACAATAGATTTAGTCAGATTTCTGACAAAGTTTATAATTCCTATAAGAATAGCTATTACTAAACAACAGATTCCAGGATTAACAAATGCTAAATTCAACGAGGTATTTCCACCTACTATTGATGAGGTTACACGTGTTAACTGTATATTTTTAGATGCCTTGAAAATCTCTTCTGAATATGGGTTGAAAGAATGTATGAAGTCCATGAACCAAACAATATCGTATTTTTATAAAGCATACACAAGACACGAAGCCGCTACGAAGAATTGCTTTAAAAAAGTTGAATTATTTTTCAAGCAATATCCAGGTATTCAGAAGTATGTCGATTTAGATAAATATACTGTTTTGAAGATAGATACTGTAATTAATGCACCTCAAGAAAAACTGTTTAAAATTAAACTAATTTTGGATAGGTTAGTAAAAGAAAATACAAAGAATTCTTCTGGCAACATTGATGAAGATGTAAAAGCTCAATATGATCATATAGTCGATGTTATAAATCAATTTGGAACATCAGAAGATCTCCAACACAACAATACAGAAAAAAACTATCAACAGAGAATTTTGACACCATCAGGAAAGCTTCTTACAGAAATTGCTACTAATTGGCCTGTTGAATTGCAGTACAAATGGTTGAAAAGAAAAGTTGTTGGAACATTTGATTGTATAAACCAATATACTGGGTTAAAGAATTGCGTTGTTATATTTTCTGACTATATTGTATGCTTGGAAGTTTTGGAAGATAATCAAACTCTTAATAATCCTTTGATATCAGACGTTTTAATGCATTCGTTGATCAATGAAAAACCTCTTCCTAGTAGCATACCAAGTTTAAAAGTAACCAATTATTCGGCTGTTTCAAAAACTTTAATAACTGCATATGGTGGTAAGGGACAACTAAGAATTGATATACTAAACGATGATCAAGCCTTGTATATGCAACTAGTAAACCCAACCGACTCTGTTGAGTATATCTGTGAATTACTAACAAAAGCCTGTATTTTGTGTAAATCTAGTGCATTTCATTTGTTTAAGGAATCTTATGAAATTAAGAAAAAGAACGAACATACAAAATTCAATTGTTATGTTACTGCTCATGATTTACTGAATTATGAAAAAGAAAAAATTAAATCTCCTTTTACTATTTTCTTAAACATAAAACCAACTCTGGAGTTGTTAAAAGATAATAGTATTTTTTATGGGTTTTTTGTTAATAACTTAAACTCCACAGATGTTGAAATAACTATACTTTCTTTGTCCAAAACATTTAAAACAGAAATTGTTGTTTCCAAAATTTCTGAGTATAATCATGTTATTATGAAGAAAATGACTGATAGTATTTTTATTGACTACTACTACTCATTGAACTCTCCTTTACTTGATAAAATTTTATCAATTAATGCTAACATTGTTGATCAAATAGAGAAGCCACTAATCAAATTAAAAGAATCCGTGGTGTTGAGTAGTGGAGACTTAAAAAGATTTTCAACATTAATGAATCCTCAATCTCCCTTATTGGATTTTGCTTCTCCTCAGTCTTATCGTAACGTGCAACTTCCAACAAAAAACGTAGAAACAGAGGATATTAATAAAGAAAGTATTGAAGAAAAGAAAACCATTAGCCAAATATCTGATACGTTAAAACCAGAGGGTAATTTGGAAAAGAAAGAAGCTGTAACAATGGTTCCTGTAACGAATTTACAAACAAAAAAATTAACTACTTCTAAAGAAGAAAAAACAGTAATTAATCAAAAAGTTGCACCAAAAGCAGCTGAAACCAATAAGAGTAAAGACAAACAGAATAGAAAGAAAAACAGACTCAGTGGGTTCTTCAGTAATATCTTTGGTGGAAGTAGTAAATCAAAAATGGAAAGCAAAAAAAGCAGTGGTCCAAAAACTTCAAACAGCAATCATAAAATACTGGAGCCAAATTATAAACATAAACCTGTAGCTACCAAGAGTAATGTACTGAATAAACCAAAAGAGCTAAATATAAAAAGCTTGTCTTCAGTTAATAAAAAAGAGTATGTTTCCTCACCATCTAAAAAGAGTATATCTTCTCCAGTAAAAATACAAAGAGAATCATATAAGGAGGATGATTTACCAAAACTAAACAGTAATTTGGACACCAAACTGTTCAATAACAGTAAGGGATCCGTATTAACATCAGCAACTGTAACTACAAAGAAAGAGGGACTGACTATAGATACAAAGTCACCTTTTGTAAATGACGAAGAATTATATTCTGATACTACAGACAGTAGTGGTTTAGATACAGAAATTGGACAGGCCTATATGTCACCTATATCAAACAGTCATGAAAGTAAATTTAGAATGATTACACCTGAGAAAGTTGAAGTTTTTGAAAAGAAGCCAAGCATTTTTGATGTTAATGAATTCCACACACCTAACAACAATGACAAACTAGAAGATATTGATGATATGATCATTGAACAAGATGGAAACACTAAACGTGTTAGAATATCTCAATCTCCGTCTTTTAGAGAGCTATTTTTAAAACTAGAAACCGACATCAAGCCATTGAATATAAGATCTTCACCGAACTACTGGTCATCAACTAGCTTGAATGCAAGTGGCCTGACAAATGAAAAAGATACAAAGCCAGGTTCGAAAGCTTATTTAGGAAGTATTTATGAAACCGTCATTGAAGAGGATGAAGAAGATGAAATCAAGGATAATTCAAGCTTTGATGAAGAAAACAATGACCAATTGAAAAAATCATTGGTTATCAATACTAAAGTAGATCATGTAACGGAAATTCCCAAGCATTCTCCACTAGAAGCTCATTTCCCTACTTCAGCAACAAGTTCTAAGAGCAAAGGTAAATGGGCTCAAAATGAAAAGTATGGCAACAAGTTTAAGGTTGTTAGATATGAAAACGCGGCCAATCCATCTCCTCAAAAATCAGACTATTTGAAATCACCTTCAAAAACTCCTTTGATGAAAAATAATAATGACGATATTACTGATGACATTAAAACAATGACCTTGGATGGTGTCAATTTGGACTTTGTATCTCCTGTTAAAACAAATAATGAAGCTTTAGAGACCACAAAACCTGGAAATAGAATTGTGAGTGATTTGAAAATTGATTTCAGTAACATAGGCTTGGGAAATGACAATCTCTCTCAACAAGATTCCTTAAAACCTAGCTCTCCATTGATGGCTGTTTTCAATCAATCTCCATATGAAACTAACGTCCAAAATGATCGATCAAAAGATCCTGTCATCAAGCCTAAAACCAAAAAATTTGATATAAGATCCGAGAGTTTTGGTTACTTATCTGACTTTATATAAAAATGACCTTTAAGCAATAGCATTATTGTCTTGTAATTTAACTTAAAGCTCTTACTGTATGGATGAAGTTGTTTACTATAGTCGGATATTAAGTTCTTATTACCCGCCCAAAAAACACTTTCCCAAAAAGGCAATAATGAATTAAGCTCTCTAAGAAAAAATTTTCCTACACAGGCTTTCTTCTGTTTATAAGTGTTGTTTTTGTTTTTTTTGCTTTTGAAATTTGGTTTAGAACCAAAACGTCTAACAAACCATTAAACCAATAACCATAGAACCAACATGGATTTGACAAACACCTATAGATACAGAGAGTATTATGAAAATGATTTGCCTTTGACTGATTTGGCCCCAAAGTTGGTTAATACCATCTCAACCAGTGCGAAAAATGTTGAAGCTGCTGATGACGACAATGAAAAAACACATACTCATTTGAACTTAAAACAAATATTATCAAAGGAAATAACCAATCAAAAACATTTAACCACTCTTTTTATGAAAACAGGGGATGTTTCACCTTTAATTAATTTGAACCAAAATTTGGCAATGAATGTTGATTTGACTAAATTGCCTGGTGTTTTAAACGAGCAAAATCCGGCACTTTTATATCCTTTGGCAGGTGAAGTCAAGATAGAAGCTAAAGATAAAACTTTATTGAGAGATCCAAAAATCAGACTTAAAGAGTTACAAGATGATTTACATACACAAGAAAAGTCAAGTAAGGCTGAGGACAATAAAGGTGTTAATGTCGATAACTTGGATTCATCTGTTTTCCAAAAAGCTAAGATTGATGCATCTAAAGCCACTTTCTTAATGAGAACAGAATACAGTACTCGTTCAAAAGCCAATGCCAATGATTCTAATAAGTCAGCCACCACTGATTTAAGAAACAAATTATTCTTAAAGCAACAAAAGACTCAAAAGAAGCTACAAAGATTAAATGGCTCAGAATTTGTTGAAAGAATTCAAAAATCTTTCCAAAGTTTAGAGACTTTGGAAGACGTATCATTAAAAAATTTTAGACATCCAGTAAAGAAAAATTTAAAGCCAAAGAGAATTTGGAAACTTTTACCAGATGCTAATACAATGGATGAAAATTTTATATCATTAAAGCTAAACGGATCAGCTGCCATAACAACCAAAGAAGAAGCTGAAAAAGTCAAGTTAAATACTGCTATTTTCAGATCAGTTCAAGTAGAAGAGGATGAGTGGATGTCCTTGTATTCTTTAAAAGACAAAAAATTGAATAATGAATTATTAAATGAACAAGAAATTTCCAAAGATGATCTAAAAAATATACCTGCTGAACACACTCCGAAAGTATACATGTTTAATAGAATAAGAGATTTTAACATCAAGGAAGATACTACAAACGAAAATCACGATCCCGAAGTATTTATACAATTTAACAAAGAAGAAAATGTTGCTTCTTATAAAATCATAAAGAAACAATTGGTATTGAATAAAAGAAGACATAATGATTTGTTGAAAGATATAATTAAGGAGAACAACTTTGATAAGCTGGAAGTATCATACAATGTCCCAACTGAGGAAGAACAAATGGAACATGATAACATTAGAGCTGTATATGATCCTATTGAGTTCCCTAAGATGTAAATATACCATTTAATTCATGTATCACGTGAACGCCATATTATTCATGTTTTTTTTGTTTTTAAAATTTTCACTTCTAATCGCCGAAGTCACGTTTTTATTTTTGTCAAATTTTTTTTTATCTGCTTACATTAAGAATATAGGCATTATTAACATATAAATATTATTAACATATAAATATGTGTTCTTTAAAGAGTTATCTTGGTTATATGGTATAATTTGGCTAACAAATATATGCAGAAACCAAAAAAATAAACCGTTATTATATACAATATGTCTTTTAGTATAGTCAAGGAAATTGCTGTTTGTAAGGGTAAGCTATATAAGCTAACACATGAATCTAGCACTGTTAAAGGGAACATGAATTTAAATCTGTATGTTCCTTCTAAAACTTCAAGTACTAAGATTCCAACTATATATTATCTTTCTGGTTTAACTTGTTCTCCAGATAACTGTACCGAAAAAGGATTTGTCCAATTCCAAGCTGACAAGTATGGTTTTGCTGTAGTTTATCCAGATACTTCCCCAAGAAACGTTACTTGGCCTAAAGATGTGAATATTGATACTAGCAACTGGGCTCTAGGAGAAGGTGCTGGATTTTATTTGAACTCTGATAAATTTGAAAACTTTAAAATGTTTGACTACATATGCAAAGAATTGCCGGTTTCTTTAAATGAAAGTGAATTTGGTAAGACTATTGATTTTATTGAAAAGAAATCCATTATGGGCCATTCCATGGGTGGTATGGGTGCTTTGAACTTTTATTTGAAAGGTAAGTTAAATGAAATTTCTCCATATGTCTCTTGTTCTGCCTTTGCTCCAGTAGCAAACCCTACTGATTGTCCTTGGGGTGTTGATGCTTTTGAGCTCTACTTCGAAAAGGGTATAAAAGCAGGTGAAGCCATAGATCCTACTTTAATTATTGGCTCAGAAGCTTTTAAAGGAAAAAGCTTAGATATTTTAATTACTACAGGTGATAGTGATCCTTTTTTCAAAAATCAATTGAGAACCGAAAACTTCATCAAAGCAGTTGAAGAAAATAATGTTCAAAATGTTACCATTAACATTGAAAAGGGATTCGATCATTCATACTTTTTCGTAAGCACTTTTGTTCCACAACACTGTGAATTCCATGCCCAAAAGTTAGGATTGATTTAAACTTAAGTATTTCCATACATATATATATAATATTACTCATAATCGGTTAACAATATTTTTAACTGATGTTTTCAAATTAAAAAAGTTTTCCAACCTGAATTTCTCACCTTGTAAATGTGCATTATCAGAAGCTTGTCCATTAGGAAGAATCATTATTTTAGCTGTTGGATGCATTCTTTCAAGAATCTTTAAGGTTGGAATAGAACCACCTTCCCTTATAAGTAAAACCTTATTTTTCCATATGGATTTCAATTCTTCCGAGGCTATCTTGTAAATTCTATCATTGAAATCACCTAGCCAAGGTTCAGCTTCATTTAAAACTTCAAACTTCAACTTATTGCTACTGTTTAAGGAATCAAAATCTTTTTTGATTTTTTCAATTATCAGGTTTTTCAAAATAGAAACTGACTTTTGGGTAGGAACGGTTCTTATGGACAATGTAATATTTGCTTCTTTAGGAACAATCGACTTTTCAGAACTTCCATTCATTGAAGTAATAGAAAAAGATGGTTTTGTCCATTTATTGATCAAAGTTTCCAAAGAAACACCTCCCTCGCCTGTCGCAATAATATCATTAAAGAAGTTTATTTCGTTTTTACAAAGTTCTTGATTGTTCAAATCTTCAACAAATCCAGGAACATTCAAAGTATTTTTTCTGTAGTCAATCAAATTGCTTATTAAAAACATCAAGTCCTTAGTTGTTTCAGAAAATATACCACCATCGGTACCTGAGTGTAAATCACGTATACCCTCAACTGAAATTTCTAAATTCAAAACACCTCTCATACCATAATTTAAACATGGGTATTTGTTACCAATCCAATACGAATTTGCCATAATTATGTAATCAACACTTTGGGTTAATTTTGGATTACTTTTTAAAGTCTCTTCAAATCCAACAGATCCAGATTCTTCACAACCTTCAAATATAAAGACTACATTATTCTTCAAATTTTGGGCCTCGGCTAATTCACTAATACCGTGAATCATACTGATTATAGGACCTTTATTGTCTGAAACACCTCTTCCTTGTAAAAAGCCGTCTTTAACAAATAACTGGAACTCATTGTCACTTTCTGAACTAGGAACAACATCATAATGTGCATATATTAACACATTTTTTTTATTTCTAGTGTTTTGAATTGATTTGCTATTGGCTGCAAACGTTGCTTTAATTATGGGTGTTCCATTGATTGAGTTTGGAAAAACTTCAACGTTTGCATGCAATCTGTTTAACAAAGATTGTAAATAACTAGCGCACGCATGAATTTGCTGCTTGTTTTCTGCTGTTGTCTTGAAAGATATAAGCTTTGATAAATCTTTAATAAGAATTTCACTTTTGTGATACAGATCATTATCTGTCAATACATTGTTCTCTTTAGAAATTGCTACCAGTTCAGCTTCATTCAAAGCAGGACTTTCGCTTTCAGGGATCAAAACATCTGAAAGATCGAATAAATATACAGTACCATCACTTTCAAATACTGCTAATTTGTTACCATCCACGCATATGTTCAAAATTTGATTTTTTATTTGAGATCTTATGAATCTAATAAAATGCTTTATTTTCACATCCGGAACCAAACTTCCTCTTCTTTTTACAACTTTATGATCTAATAATTCTGCATTTTCATCGCCCTTAGATGAACCAAAGCCTTCTAAGTTGTATTGATAAACGTTATCATTAGCTGCAATAAACAAAATAGAATCGTTGATGGAAGATGCCTTGATAGCATGCAACAAGCTTTCTCCGTTAGCAACAACTTCATTAGAATCGTTTACCTCGTTCAAGTCTATAGTTTCAATCAAACGATCAGTCAACAATGATATAACATTTATTCTCATTTCGCTAATACCTTGAAATAATAATGGATACTTGATAAATTGGGAAATGACAGCATCATTTTCTTTTTCCTCTTCATCATCAGAAAATCCATATCCCGTTATGTCATCGTTTATGTCTATAACGTTCTTTAAATGAAGAACTTTAGTGTCAATATCCATGATCCATCTCTTTGTTAATCCATCACCTGCAGATGTGATCAAATATTGCTTTGGAGAATTGAAATCTGTAGTGTCAGTGTATGTATCCATACAGTATATGAATCCGTTATGCGCAAAATTGATGATGTTTTCTTGTGGTACCTGTATTATGTTCATTGATTGGAAGGTAACATCATCTTGTGTGGCATTACTTAATGATCTTGTAGAGACTGTAGATTTATTACCGGTTGGCCCAAAAGAGTCAAAAAATTTGTCGTATCTTTTGCTTGGTAATCTACTTATATGGTTATTTTCATCAGCAATAGCTGATTCTCCGGAATTTATTTCCTTCAAAGTATTATTTATTTTCTTGCTCTCCAGTATATCAGTAACATATAACAAACAACATCTTTGAGTACCAATGACTAAAGTATCATATTGTTCAAGATACTTCAAAGATAAAATATCACCAACATCCATTGTAGAATATACGGTATTTAAAAGCTGTAAAGAAGTGTTTGTGACTTTATAAATTCTAATTAAGGAGTCTGAACACCCTACAAATAAATACTTGTCTGCATAAGACTCCATGCATAAAACAGACGCAAAGCTGTCTGTTGTATCTTCAACATTTGTTATTCTATAATCTGCTATTATTTTGTAGTTGTCTGAAGTGTCAACAAGTATCAACTTGTTGGTATCAGAAGTTCCTAGAATCAAAAGATTCAATTTTTCTATAAGTATGCTGCTTAGTATATTTTCTTTAAAATTCTTGAAGAACGACCAACTATGAAGAAGATTGCTATCATCACTAAGTATTCGTGCCATTTATTTATTTTATTTTTTTTGCTTTTTGGTTTTCAAATTTTCTTTAATTTCATTTAATCATCATGAAAAGTCTTAAATAGGGATACGAGATAACTGTGGTGTAAAAATAATG
>ERZ794936.709-NODE-709-length-13669-cov-7.798149_pt1 | contig 13669 bp, 6 predicted proteins | sample MGYA00511083_ERZ794936 | MGnify/ENA primary metagenome ERZ794936 (study PRJEB30137, sample SAMN04331409) | food metagenome | isolation source: Y2 must sample point D1 replicate A | place: Australia: South Australia | collected 2014 ... | reverse complement strand
ACATCATATGATTGTACGCAGTAGCCAAAAAACTTGGAAACGTGAGTTTTATAGAAATTGTAAGCAATTATCTGAGACATGAAACTTCTGTAGTCTAATGAACCATTTAGAGCGTATTTTTCGAATATTTCATAATTAGAACTACAGAAGACATAAGGTCCTGGTCTAACAATGAAAATTTTTGCAAATTCTAATTTACTTGAAACGTCCTTTTCTAGGTCTAGTTTATTCTTGAAATAAGGAACAGAAGACCCTAATGTGTAGCTGTTGAAGCTGGTAAGTAAGATTATTTTGAGTGAGGCATTGGAAACTGCTTTGATTAATGAAAAACTAAGCTCATAGTCAACATTTCTTTGAGATGCTATTTTGCCTTTGTAACCAAGATTGTCATGTTTCAACTTTGATTTCGTTGTTCCCAAACATGACACTAAACCTGTAAGTTTTTTGTAATCAGGCAAACACAAGTTGTTGATGTTATTTCTCCAAGTCTTAAATATAGTAGACCAGTCAGAAGAATCTGGATAAATAATTTCATATACACTTACAACTTTGGAACAAGTTTTCCTTTTAGATTTGAATAAAGAATGAATTACCATAGCAGGGTGTTTTAATTCTATATTTATTATTTGTCTTGAAATTTCTTCAAAAAAGACATTGTATTCGTTTATAGCATACAAAGATTCACCTAAAAAGGTATCTTTTCTTTTGATAAGAATTAGGGTTGTTTGGCAATCGTTTAAATCGACATGTTTTGATGGTTCAACAACTGATGCTACAATATTGTTTACAACTTGTAAACCTATGGCACCGGTTGAACCCAAAATTAATGTACATTTTTGATTGTAGTCAATACTCCCTTCTATTTGATTTAAAAGTTTACAAACAGAGTTTTCAACAAAACCTGAATCCAATAAAATATTATACCCTTTTTTAATCAATTTGGTGACTGTCATTGATTTGATTACTTTAAAATGTTGGTATATTTTGGTCTTTAGGCAGGTTGTTCTTGTTTTTTAAATAGGCGATTCTACACATTTAATTAAAGGCACTTTTTCATCTTTAATAAAAGAACAAATTACACAAACAAAAGCAAGTTATTCAAATAAAAATACAAAAGAAAAAAACAGTTTTAGAGAACCATTGCTGTGATTACAATACTCAAAGATAAATCTAAAAGACCAGTTACTTATAGTTAGGTTTTTGAAATCAATGTCAATGTATTTATCAAAAAAGTCTAATATTCCTGGAACATCTAAAAGCTCAAATTTTGGTATCATGAATACCAATGCAGATTCTGAAATACCTCTTTTGCTGAATTCCAAAAAATTAGGAACAAACACTTTACAAGTTTCAGGTAGTAACTATTATGATCCTGATAGTATTAGCCTAATTGTGTGTGCATTGGTATTTATAGGGATGATTGTAGTAGGCATGTTTGTAGCATTAATTGTAAACTATAAAACAAGAGTGATTTTAGATAATTTAAAGCATATGGATGATGAACAAACTTTGTGCAAAGATATTGAACTTGGTAATGTTAATGAAACTTATAATAACTCAATTAAAGAAATTGATTCTTTGAAAAATTCACAGAACCTGGATAAAAACATTTATGGATTACTGCATATAAACGACATATTCAAGCATCATAATGTATTTGAAATGCCAGCACAGAATTTTACAAAACAAGAAAGATCCAATGTTGAAAAATGTTATAAGATCATAAACAGTGATATGACTATAAGCAATACAACATTTTCAAAAAAAGTTCAACCCAAAAACTTTCCAAATAATAGTAATTCTTATCATATTGATCCTCCTACAATTAATAAAAAGTTAAAACTCAGAAGGTTACCTAACAAAGACATTTTGTCAGTACAAAAGCTGTATAATGATATGATTAATGGCGGACTGGTATGTGATAAAAGAAGAAACTCCTACTCTTATAGCTATATCAGTAGTATAAACAACATAGATGATTATGAATCTGAAATAAATATGAAAAACTTTAAAAATTGTCCTATAAATATACTGATGCAAACTTTTGAAAGCAAGAAAGAAGCAATGAAAAATATAAAATTGATTAATCACTATTTATTTAAAAGAAAAATACCATTGAATGAAAAATATACTGTTGAAATACTTCTTTTTAAACTAGTTTCAATGCTTGCCAATGCTACTGAAAATGGATATTGTTATCAAAAGGATTTTTGCAAAGGAATGCAAGACTTTTTCAACAAAGGAATAATAAGTGAGTATTTTTTTGCCATTGAAAACTACTTGCTTCAAGATTGCTTAGTCGGTACATTCCTTGACTACTTTCAAGGGCATTGTATGTTTCCTTATTTAGGTAATACATCTTTCATTCATTACACATATCAAAAAACCAATGGATTTCAAGTGGAAGACATTTATAGTGAATCGTTTATAATGATTATCACTATGTTTTTAAATTTTCAAATGCTATTTGAAAATAAAAATAGGATTTACCATGACGCTTTGGAAACTAGTCATAATGAATACATTTCTAAAAAACTTAATAAATTTTTGGATTACTACTTGTGTTTTATAGCTAAAACCAATAGCAATACATATGATGAAACAAGTTATGTTGTAAATCAAGTCATTGACAAACTTTTAAACTCAGTAAAAATTATGGAAGAACAAAAAAATATGCAATATGCACTTTTGTATCTTCAATCAATCTTGCAAATCTATACTAAGCACCAAGCTTGTTGCTTGAAAGACTCAAAGCCACACATTAGTTTAAAAACAAATGAAAATGTATACGATACAATAGTGAATATTTTAAATACACTGGGAACTAATAATCATTTGATTATTCAAGTTATGAAGTCTTTCAGATTGGTTTCAAATGATCACGAATTTTTGGAAAAATTGCATGTTAAAATTGAAGAAGTAATTAATAAAGAAAACCATCAGAATGCCCTAAAAGCTAAAGTAGAAAAGCATAAAAACAAGAAAACACCTTTAAAGATTCAATCAGGATCATGGAATATATAACCAATGTAAAAAAAAACTCTTTTGATACTTTCAAAGTAGTAAAAGTAAGCTATCACGAAAGCCTAATTGTCGTATCTATCATTTTCAGCAGATAACAGATGAGCATATTTGTTTCTTTTCTTTTCGTCAACTTCAATGGCCTTCAAAATTTTATTTGTGATTTCATCAACCATCGGCAAAGCCATGTTGGCAAGTTCAAGTAATCTATAAGTTTGCAAAGGAACACCACCTGGCTTATCAAACTGAACTATTTCTCTATTCTTATTTAGTGCAACCAGAAGCTCACCGTTTGAAAGCATTTCTTCCTTAACTGTACAATCTATTACCACAAGTTCTTTGCCTGAGTTTGTATTATTACTTTGTTTGATTAATTCTTCTGTTGGAAGTTGTTGGAATATGTTGAATTTAACAGCAATTGGAATATGTAAAACACCTAAGTTGACACCATCTCTGTCATCTAAATCTGTGTAAACTTTGTGAATTTTTTCATTTTGAACTTCAACATAAGGTCTTTTGAAATGCAACAAACTTGTTAAACAAGCAATACTGGCACATTCTAAAAAGCCACCATCATACTCCAAAACATGTAGATCTAGTCTAATATCCCAAACTTTTTCTCCAGCTATAATACACAGTTGTTCTAAGTCTAAAGCATTAGATCTCAAAATCATTGACTCCAAAAATCTTGTGTAGTAGCCTTCAGCTGAAATACTGTTAGGTTTGGAATAATTTTCAAATTGTAAGCCTGTTAATCCATTAATTTCGCAATTAACATAAAAAGAACCTTCAAATGGTCTTTTCTCTTTTGGTTTTACTATATCTGCTGTAATTTTACAGTGAACCCTAGTCCCAACTTTGCCTTCAGGCGTTATTAAGGAAACATAAACGTCCCCATAGGTATCTGGGTTTATTTGTATATTAAGATTTCTAGTTTCAAGCAAAGATTTTCTTCCGTCTAACCTTTGATTTTGAGCTAATAAGTCGACTATAAACTTCTTTTCGGTGTTGCTTAATTCAAGTTCTTTAGCCATTTTCTTCCAAACCTTATTACTTGTTTTGGGGGACTTTCAGTAATGCTTTATTGACTAATATATGCGTTAAAGCTTGAAATTGACATTTATTACAGTGCGTAGAGCGAATATAACCAAAAATATCAAAAAAAAAAAAAGAAATTTTTCACGTGATTAATATGCACGTGATGACTATTAAGATTGAGGATTTAGCAGTCGGACATAACAATATTTACATATGAAGATCAGCATTTGGATAACCAGAAGCAGGAGTCTCTTCCTATACACCCTTCTATGCCTTCGAGGCTGACCCAGCCTTCATTTTCATTGGCAACATCCATCTGGTCTTTGTATTTTTCTTTCAAATCGTCAATAGGAGCTCCTATGCTGAAGCCTCTTATTTTCAATTTTCCTATAGCGTCAGTATCTTCTGATTTGTCAGCGATTTTGAACTGCAAAGTTGGATAAATAACACCAGCTAGGGTTACAACTTGTTCAATAGTCTTTTCGGTGAAATGACGTAGGTCGTAAAGATTGGTGTAAAACAATGGACCAAACAATTTTACACTTTGTGTGTTAGAAAAGTCAATATAGGTTTCCAAAGAAGCTCTACACTGGAGGTTGGTTTTCAACAAAGACATGATTTCAGAACTAATGCTTTGAGTTTCTTTTCTTGTTATAAATACAGCCTTTAAGTTATGCAAATTTTTACTAACGTAGGTAAATTTTTTAGAAGGAAAATAAAAATTCTCTAGAAGTAAAGAGTGGAATACTCTAAACATCAGTTTTGTTCTATTTTCTTGGTAGTTGGTTAAAGACAACAACTTGTTTATGTTATCACTATTAGTTTGTAAAAATGTAGTTGTTTCTGGAATTTCCAAATTATCATCACTAGACTCTATATTGACAAAATTAACTTTACCTCCAAGCATTAAAACACCTAAGACTTTGTAGATCAGCTGAACGTTATCAAAAGATTTATTAAAAGAATCAGTCAAAAAACAAAACTCATCTTTGTCAGTGATGAACATCTTTTGAGGTAAAACTGTTAAAAACGACGAAACTGCGGACACTAAATTGTTTTGAGTAAATACAGTGTCCTTGTATTCAAACAATCTTGAGTTATCCAGCAACAAATAGTTTTCTTCAGTTATGACTTTTTCCTTCACAAATGGAATGAATTTCAAATTCTTGATCAGAGAGTCAATAGTAAATATATTGGGTTTTTGAGAATGAAATTTCTCATTCATTACAATAACTTTTTCATACCAACTTTCAGATCCATTCAAATAAAACTCGTTTTGTAGGTCATCCAATACCAAGTGTGTGATGTTTTTTTCATCTATAATACTTCTTGATCTAGGAATGCTATCTAGTAAAATTAACTCGTGAACAATATTGGACTCTTTTTTACTCTTTAAATTCAACTCCAAAACACATCTCAAGCATTCCATCAAAGTTATCAACCCATTTGAAGATGAAATATCATAAACAAAACCTAAAACTATTTTTTCACTGCCATTTGTATTACCAAAGTAGCTGTAAAGTTTGCCGATATTTTTGTAAGCTGAATCTTTATTGTGAGTTGAAATCAAATCCAATATGTCTAGAAAGTTTCCACATCTGAATTTGTAATTTTTCTTAGGTACTCTGAGTTTCAAGCCATCTATAAGATTAATACTATTTTGTATATTATTAGACAAAACATTGCTCATTATAGGTGACTCTAAAGGATGTCTTGTTGAAGATTCGTAGTGTTGGAACTTTAAGGAAATAGGGTCACTATGTGTATTGATGTATAGCTGAACCGCCATCACACTCAATACTATACAAACAAGAATAGCAATGACCAATATAAAGCTAATCATTCTATCAAATCCTTTATTTTTTTGGTTATTGGTCTTACAATTGTATGATTTCAAGTCAATTTATAATTTAAAATGTCAAAAAAAAATGTATATACAGAAATTTGTGAATAATTGACGCTTAACTTATAAGCGAATATAGTGCTTAATACGCTTAATGAAAAATTTAAAAAAAAGCTGAAAAAAAGGTACAGATCTTGTAGTCTTAGAATTTAATCAATTAGTGTATATATGAAGGTAACAATCATTGAGACTATTTTTTATCTCTACATAGGTTGAAAATGGCTTTGATTCTGTCGGCATTAGTTCCAGCGTAGGATAATAGATTCAAGTTTTTGATGAACCACCAAGCAGATCTGTTGTTCTTAATTGGATAATCAATTTTTCCAGGAATCTTGGTCTTCAACATGGAAAGTTTGTTGTAAGAAATAGACTTTTGGTTAGTTAAACCTAATAAACCATCAGAACCACCAAATTTACCGTAACCACTTTTTCCTGGGTACCCACCAAAAGGCAAGTTGGATGGGTAATAAGTAGCAAAGTCATTTAAGGCAACGTTACCGGTTTCTAGGTTGTCAGCAATGTGGTTCAAGATCTTTTCATCAGAACCAAAAATAGAAGAACCTAAGCCGAAATCATCAGAGTTGGCTTGTTTGATCAAATTTTGGATGTTGGAATCACCCTTAAAACAGCACAAAATAGGACCAAAGACTTCTTCATGAGCAATCAAACATTTTTCATTAACATCAATTAATAAAGTCGGTTCAAAATAGAAACCATTTGGATAATCTGGATGATTGTATCTTTTACCACCATTTAGCAATTTGGCACCGTTTTTGATGGCATCTTGAACTAAAAATTCTAATCTATCAAATCTGTTATCGCTGATCATAGCACCAATGTCAACAGATTCTTCACTAAACAAATCTGAACCTATTTTCATAGTTTTAATTCTTTGATGTAAAAGTTCAGTCAAAGCAGAGTAGTTCTTTGGTTGGATAATGACTCTTTCAATACCAATACAGTTTTGACCTGATGATTGGAAAGTACCTCTCATAATAATACTACTGATCATTTCAATGTCTGTCCATGAATCCAAAACAATAAAGCAATCCTTACCACCTAGTTCCATGACATTAGGAATGATCACATCAGCCAAGTTTTTTAGAATTTTGGAAGCAACCTGTTTAGAACCAATGAAAGTTAAATGTTTAAACTTGGAACACTTGGTGAAGTAGTCACAAACATCATCTGAGTTAGTAGGAGAAGGAGGCAAACAGTAGAATAAGTTGATCAATTCTGGATCATGACCATGTATGATCAAGGCTTCTTTAAAGATGTTCATAAAGATTGACGAAGAAAAAATAACTTGTTCAGAACACTTTACAATAACACCGTTACCAGTAACAATGGCAGGAATAATAGGATTTAATAGATTATGGAAAGGATAGTTCCAAGATACAACAGCAGATACTAAACCCAAAGGTTCGTATTGAACCTTTGTGCCCTTGTATAACTTCATGAACAAATGCTCACTGGAAGCTGAAGCAGAGCTTGTTTTTAGTATTTTTTCAGCATTGTTGATAGTCCATTTCAACTTTTCAAAAGAGACTAATATTTCACCTAATGATGCATCAACAGCCAATTTACCGGAATCCAATGAACATATTTTCACAATATCTTCTTGGTTAGCTAGCAAATAGTCGTAGATGGTTTGTAAAACAGCTACTCTATCTTTGATTGTTGTTGATTGTTTCCAGTATTGTTGACTCTTTTCAGTTTTTTCAATGACTTTTATCAATTCTGGTTTGGTCATTGATGGGATACCTTCAGCAACAATAGCAACACCTGTCATTGGACATATTGATGGGATATTTCCATTTTTCAAAGCAGTAGATTCTCCAATGTTTTTTTCTGTATTTGTTTTTATATCTTCAAATATTTCGTTCAAATTGTACAACTTGTTGTTAACATTAGAGATCGTCTTGGATTTGTGATAAAAAATATTATCAGCGACTATTTTCTTGATCAAATATATAATAACGATAGTATACAAAACTGGCTTGATCAAGTATGAAAAGCTGAAATCGTCACTTCTTAGAAAATCAATAATGTCCATTTCCATCTGTGGAGATTCATCACGAACAAAATCCATGCTTTTTGTGTATATTCCTATATGATTTCTGGGGCTGTTAGCTTTACCTTTAAATATCGTTTATAATTACAACATTGAATATTTCATGTTTTTTTTTTGTTCATTTAAGAAATATCCCGTAGCAATAAAGTGCCATGTTGACCTATATGGTAGCGCTTTGATGTTAACTCCGACTTTAATCAAATATTAAGCCTAGTATGGCTATGAAGGAAGTTGAATGTATATTGATTTAGAGTGATGTGGATAGAGAAGATGGTATATGGGGTTATTGAGTACTCTATACAGTTATTTGTCTTTATATGCTCTGAAAATAAAACTGTTCTGTTTGTTATAATACTTATTTACATGTCGAGTAAATAAGTTATATATCACTGTTTCAAGCAAAAAGAAAGATTTGGAACTGTAAGTTTTGATATTTAAAAAAAATAAAAGTGCTGTATTAATCTATTATGCTGCTGTTCAGGTATTCGACTGTGGTAGTCATAGGTTTCTATGTGAACAAGCTGTGGATTTTCAATATGTGCGTTTTTGAAAAGCGGACATAACGCTGTTGTATCTCCTGACCATCGGACATAACAGCTCTTGATTTTTCCAAAATCGGACATAACAACCCGCTACCAACTCTCCTTATTCTTTCTTTTTTTGCGTTTCCTTATAGAACGGAACCTGGAAAGAAATATCATCAAATGAATACTAAAACATCACCATCCATATTCTTAGTTATTAAACCAATGAATGACGACAGTCTTGTTCCTATATCATTAGTTGAACATGGTCACACTTTTGAAAGGAAAAAAATAAATCCTAACGAATGGAAACAAAGAACTAATAGTAATGATCTTAAAGAAGATTTTCAAGACATTTTGGAACTAAGAAATTCATTCAAGCATCCAGAAAACATAAATGAGCTTATCAAAGAAAACTTGCAAAATAAGTCTTTCAAGGACACTAAAAAATTGCTCAATTCTATAACGAATACCAGTCCGTCTGCTTTACAGCCGGATTATAAGAAAAACGTGTTTTTAAATCTAAATACTAGAAATGCTGAACCAAATATAGAAAACATCTATGAACCACAAGAATTAATAAGAAATACTCACAAGGTTACCGAAAAAATCAAGCTTTTGAACTTATTTGACGATGTGGAAATAGATCACATGGATATAATAGAAAATGATAGTGAAAGTGATGATGTGGAGATGGAAGATCTAGTAAATGAAGACATTTTAGATCATGAGAATAAGCATAGCAACTCTAATAGTGATATTGAATTATTAGATAGTGACTGCAACAAAAATAACATTTCAATGAAAACAGTATTAAAGTCTATTGTCAACCCTACGGAATTAGGAATACAATATGCACAATCTGTTTTAGAAAATGAAGAGCAAGAACAAGAAAACCCTAACAAAGAACAGCAAAAACAAGAAAGTTCTTTCAAGGAGGAAAATACAACAAATATGGAGACTGAAACCAAACAAACTGATAATGGTAAGCATATCACAATCAACAACCACTACTACAACTATTTCAACGTGAATCAACCAGTAAACAGTGAGAACTTGGAACATAAACAGCAAAAGCTACCTAACCCATGGTCATCGGAATCAACACCAATGCAAAAACAAGTTTACAACATCACAACTTATTTCCAGTTAGCCTTGAATGGAAGCATTTACTTTCTTACAATATTGATAGTCACCATATTTATCAAAACAATAACCCATGACTTGTCAAATTTGTTTTACCAACAAAAACAAGATCAATTAAATCAAATTTCAAAATGCACAGAAATGTATGAAATTAATAAGTGTTATTTGGGTATACCGAAAATGAGTGAAGTTTGTTCATCTTGGCAACGTTGTATGATGGATAATCCAGATAAAAAAGTTGTCAATAAAACAAGAATTTATGTCAACTTGTTAACCAGCATTTTAAGTGAATTTTTATCCACCATTGGTTTTTTGAATAGTATTTCGTTATGTATGTTAATGTATAGTGCCTACTTTGTCTTGAACTTGTTCTTTGGATACATTAGAGGTAAGAGTTATGGAAAAGAGCAAGCTAAATCAAGAATACAAAAATCTCCTGATGTTATTGAAATGCCTAAGGAGGATCTAACTGGGGACTATAAAAAGCAGCCATTGGTTTTGACATATTAAATGAACACTATATAGAGTGAAGGTTGTTTTTTTTTTCTTTTCTGTTTTTATATTGTTATTAATTATATATCTATTTGTTTGTTAAAGATTCCAAGTATTGGTGTAAAACATTGATATCTCTTGAGTACCACTCATATCTGTACTTTATAGTCTCTAAACTTTGAGCCAAAATCATATCAAAGCCTTTGGTGTCTTTGTCTTTAAAAAACTGTTGTATTTCCAAATATTCAGACTGCTTTGAAAATCCATTAGTACAAGATCTTATAACATGCTGGAAAGGCTTCAAATCTGGTGGATACTCTTTGGTAATTGAATCCCAACTGTTAGTTATCCACTCCCACATCATCTTTGAACCATTTGGGTTATAAGTTGACATAGCTTCTAAAATGTCAAACACATCTTGTGTGTAGATTCTCTTGCTGTTAATGTGATCAAAGGTGTTCTTCATCAAAACAAGATCATCGAACTTGGCTAAAGCCTTCAAAGCACCAACCGAGTATTCATTACCTTTTTTATAAATATCAAATAACAGGTTGTAATTGGTAGAGCTTCCATTCAAAGCAGCTGCTGATAAAACTGTATCTCTAAATAATGGTTCAATGTCAACTTTGTTATTAATAAAGTTATCAAACATCTCCAATGCAATTTTGAAATATTCAGGTGATTTATAATGAACTGCATGATGGAAAAGAATTGTTTTAGCATCTTTTTGGTTTATAGAGTCAGTGGCCTTGATTTCATAGCCTACATCATTAAGCTTCTGTTCAATCAACAAAGCAAATATTTTAGATATATCTTCATTATCAAATACTGCCTCAATGTTTTCTAATGCAAACATCAGCTGCTTCCAATAAGCTCCTGATTCTACGCCTTCTGTAAACCATTGTTTGATGTTTTGTATCAAAAAAGCAACGTTGATATCTCCACTTGTTGTCAATGCAATCATATCGCTGATTAACCCTACTTTATCTTTGACACTTAGTAAATTTTGATGTTCAATAAGATTTTCAAAATATAAAATCCAGAATGATCAGCATTTAAATTATAAATTCCAAAGTTGTTTTCTCTCTTAACTTTTAAAATCATTGTTTTGTCTTGTAAAATTACGTGTTCTACTTTATCACCATTTCTAATAAACAAAATGACTGGATATATTTCACCATTTGACGATTTGTCTTTCGAAGCTTTGAAAAATCTTGTTTGTGTCAACTCTAGTGTAACTTCATTTTCGTCATAACTAATATGATTAACTGTCACCTTAGGATATCCTGGTTGCTCGGTCCATTTTGTCATAACTTCAACAACAGGTTTGCTTGATGCTTGTTCCAAATGATACCATAAATCTTCAGATGTAGCATTTTTCCACATAAAGGTTTTCAAATATGAAGAAAGTCCTTTCACCAAGGTTTCTTTTCCTAACCACAGCGTAACCATTCTCAACATAGCAGCACCTTTATCATAAGATATGTCATCAAACATTTGGGCTATCTGACCTTTTGTGCATGATTTATACTGAATAGGATGGGTTGATTCCAAGCAATCCAAATTTAATCCTAATTGCATAGATCCACAAACAAAAGAATCCCAAACCTTCCATTCTGGATAGAAATTATCGCAGCAGAACCAAGACCAAAAAGTGGCCCCTGCTTCATTAAGCCATAAGTCGGTCCAGTCGTTCATAGTAACAAGATTTCCAAACCATTGATGTGCAACTTCGTGTGAAATGATTTCTGAACAATACCGTAGCTCTTCAATAGTGTGCTTTCCATTTGGCTCTAGTAAAAGACTATTGACATCATATACTATCATTCCTGTATTTTCCATGGCTTCAAATGTGAAGTCTCTACAGAGCACAGAATCAAGTTTAGGAAATGGAAATGGAATGTCAAACAGTTCTTCATAAAATTTTAAACATTGAGTGGTAAAATTAGCGGAGTACTGAGATCTTTCTTCGTATCCCTTCAAAGTCCAGGTAGTCACTGGTATTCTAAATGGAATTTGAGATTTAATTGGTACTAGTTCACTCGCAGTAAAAGCTACCAAATAAGTTGTATGTTTTTTCAAAACCTCAAACAAAGTCGATTTTCTTTGTTTATCACCTTCCAAAAACAAAGTGGAAGTCTTTGCCGGCATATTTGATAAATGGGTGAATCCTGCTTTTGTTGTCAATTTCAGCTGAAAATCTGCCTTTATAGACGGATGGTCATAACAAGGAAAAGCTTTTCTAGCATCTGTAGCTTCAAATTGAGTAACAAATTGATACTTGTCAAGTCCACTTTCTTCATCTGTATAAAAGCTTCTGTAAAATCCACAATTTTTATCCCCGGTAATCCCTGTATAGACTACTTTCAATTCAAAATTGGTTGTTAAATGTTTCAACTTATTGTGATCGAAAGTAAACTTTGTGGTTTGATCCTCGATATTTTGTTGTATATCAACTGCTTCCAAAATTTCATCTGAAATTTCTGGTGAGAGCACTTCTGCTCTGTGAACCTGCAAGTCGCAAGTATTCAACTCAATAAAATTCAACTCATCGAAATTTTTCACTACCTTGAATTCAATCGTAGTAGTACCGCTGAAAACAAACTTCTCGTCATCTAAATCAATATCTAAATTGTAACTCAAAGGAACAATGTTATCAGGCAGCCCTGTCAACACACTTCTGTTATTTCTCGTCTCAAGACTATGGTTATATATAAGTCGTTTTATTTTCTTGTTCAATTTTTTTTTAAAAAAAGAAATAAGTTCTAATTTACGCATATGTCAAATTTTTCACATTTTTAAAAGCCCGCTCATCGTAAGCTTAAAATGGGAAGGCATCCCGACGAAGTTTCATATTAAACAGGCAACAACCAAAATCAATAGAGGAGGGCTGATCTTTAAGGCAATATTATCACATAATTAAATATTGAAAAATGACACAAAACTCGGATTTAAGTATCATTAACCCTAAAAACGGTCTTCCTGAAAACTGGATCATAAGGTTTCACGAAGAAAAGAGCAGAGAATATTTCTACAATGTAGAAACGAAAAGATCGACCTGGAATCCACCAAAAACTACAGATATAAAACTTCTCAAAACGTATTTGATAGCTAACCCATTTGCTATAAGAGTAAAGCATATTCTATTGAAACATAAAAACTCACGTAATCCATACAGAACAATCAGCGATACAGACGGGGAAAGGAGAAAAGTCAGGATTACGCTTTCTGAAGAAACTGCACAGAAGAAACTAAGCAAAATCCGAGAAACGATAATGGCAAAGAAAGATCTTGACGAACGTTATGATCTCTTTATGAAATATGCATTTGAAAAAAGCGATTGCTCTTCAGGAAAACACAGCCATGGTGATCTTGGAATCTGTAAAATCGGAGATAATCTGCCAGCATTTGAAGAAGTTGCTTGTTCACTTCAACCCGGAGATATTTCTGAAGTGTTCAAAACTGTTTCAG
>ERZ794936.708-NODE-708-length-13672-cov-6.217449_pt1 | contig 13672 bp, 5 predicted proteins | sample MGYA00511083_ERZ794936 | MGnify/ENA primary metagenome ERZ794936 (study PRJEB30137, sample SAMN04331409) | food metagenome | isolation source: Y2 must sample point D1 replicate A | place: Australia: South Australia | collected 2014 ... | reverse complement strand
CCTCCAGTAAATTTACTAATCAAAGAATGTTTCACTACTGAGTTTATTGATGTTTTAATAACATTCTTTGCGTAATTAAGTATTCCTCTTCTTCTATATTGATTTTTCTCTTTATGAGAGCTAACAAAGTGATGATAAGCTGCTGCACAAGGGTAGGAGTCCCCTCTATAAACATGATCTCCAATTATGTAGTTCCTGTATCTAATTCTTTGATCACCAACTTCCAACGGGGCATATATTAACCCCCCTTGATCACATAAAGCCGGGCACCTGAGCGTAACTCCATCTTTGTAATCTTCATTATTTTTGAATATCGGATTGATTAAAACATGTTCTTCAGCGTCATACTCAAATCCACATTTTTCTAAATTGACACCACACCTGTTATTCAGTACTCCTGAAGGATAACCAACACGGGAATTGCATTCCAAGGGAATTATGGATTCATCAGATATCTTGGAGTATGGCAGTACAAAAAATACAGTAATTAAAAGAATCTGGAGAAATGTTACCAGAAATAGAATGAAATATCTCAAGGTTTTGCTGAATCTATACTGAAAATAATTTCTAGGAAATTGGTCTATTTTAAAAAATATTGTGTTGTCTTGATATCTTGGTGGTTCATCAACGACATTTTCAGGCCCATGCCAAAGCTTTTGAAAAATATTAAAATTTCTGTAGTCTTGCTTGTCTGTGTAATATTCATTTTTGTATCTGAACTCTGAATCCTGAGATATTTCATTTTCATTATTTATAATTTTACCTTCTATTTGCGGTTGCTGAGATAGTTCCTCTTGGGAATTTACATATGGTTGAAAATAAGATTCAAATCTTTGATGAAAGTCTTCTGGTATTTCAGAAACTTGGTCTGAGGGCTCTCTTGGAGATGGCAGAGAAAACGTCTCGAGCTCTAAATTGTTATCATCAAGCTTTATGTATTTATGCTTTAAACTCATCGCCAAGTTTCAATGATTAAGTGTCTTTGGTGTTTACAATAACTCTTACTCTAGAAATATACATTCAACAGACATATATTAAAAATTCAATCTCCCTTAGTATTTTTAAAAACGTGAAATACATATACGTTATTTTTCTCCTTTAAGCAAAAGTCACGTGAAATGGTGAAAACCGTGAAAACGTTAGATCTAATTATTATAAAGCCAACACAAGACAGAACCTTTCACTAAGAAAGACAAAATTCAAAAAAAAAATACATTCAAATTAAAAACAAAAAAAAACGATACAAAACGTTATTATTGACATTCATATTGGTGTGTTTACTGCCAACTCTGAGCTGAATTAAAGGTCTTTTTATACCAAAACTTGATCTTTCCAGTGGTTTAACCCGTGAACAAAAAAAAAAATTTAAATTTTAAATTTTTCGTATTCCTATATATAAACAAACATATATTATAACTATAACCAATAAAAACACCTATCAACATGGCAACAATCAACAGAGAAGATCTTGGTCAAGATTTGATGGCACATGCTATACATGAAATTAATGAGAATTTTGAAAAGCTAGACATCCACTCGGATAACGGTATTTTGGGGTTAGATTTTTTAAATTACAAGACTGAAGTATCCAATGAAAATAATAGTCTAAATTTTGATTTACAAAAAGAATATGACTCTATCTTGGGGTTTTTAAACCAGAAAGTTGAAAACATAGAAGTCAATAAGGCTAAGCATACCGCATATATCAAAAAAATAGAGGACCTTCAAAAAATTATGCAGAAGAGCATAAATGGGAGTGCCATAGCAAAAGGCACAAACTTTGACCAATTAATCAAGTTCAATGATGATCTGACAAATATCAATCAAAGTATAGACTACTACCACAAGTTTGTGGATTTTGAAAACATATGTAATGAAGTGGAACTTTTAATTTCCGAGTTGTTGGAAGAGGTTGACTTTTTAGAAATGCCAGACACTGAGTTCATTGACAGAAACTATTCTCAAAAGATTTTGTATGTGCACCATCAAATTAATGAATTGAAAAAATTTGAACAATTTGCAAAGAAATTAAGTGTTTATGAGAATACAGACAAAGAAATTAGAAATATTATAAGCAAGTTTTTTATGAGTGTGGAGAAGTATTCAATCATTAAAGAAAAGTTCAATAAATTTATAAAAAACTTAATAACTGATTTGATTGATTTCTTGAGATCAGAAAGATTCATGATTATTTTGATATTCTTTAAAATTTTGGAAAAAGATACTGATGAGGATATGGAAATAATGGATACTATGAATTTTTTGAAAACCAAACAAGAATCATTGATTATTGTGAAGAAAATAGATTCAAAGAAATATCAAACTGAAAATGAAGACACTGATGTTGTTTTTGATAATCTTATTTGTCAAGAAATAATCAAGAATAGAATAAATACAAGATTGGAACTTAATAGAATGATGGATTTTTTTATTGAAACTCTGAATGCTGAAGTCACTGAAATGTTTTCAAACTTGGAAAGTACTTATCATGTCAACACTGCAGAAATTGATTACGAAGTCTTGGATAACCTGGAATGGATTATGAATGAATTGTTAGTTGTATTCGTTCACTTACACAAGTTTTGTTGGGTTAAGTTTCCAATAAGAGAGATATATTTCAAAGCTTATTATGAACACCTGAACAAATTGATCATGAATATACTAGCTAAAGAACCAGATTTCAATAATCTTGTAAAAATTTTACAATTGGATCAGATATTTTTGAAGTTTTTTAATAAAGATTTGCAATTCAAGGCTTTGAAGTGGGAAAGTCCTTCGATTATAGGAGAAAAAGAAAAGAACTTGCTGATTGATGATTATTTGAATTTATTGAATAAAAAAATGGATGAATGGGTTTACAATATACAAAAGGAGGAAACAGCCTTGTTTGTAATGAGAGATAAAGAACCTTCCTTTGATGAAAACAAAAAATTGTGGATATTAGATTTGAAGAATCTATTTCAAATGTTTATTCAACAAATGGATTTATGTTGTGACATAGGATATATCCAAATCTTCTTAGGCTGTTTCAATATCTTTACCAAATTGATTTTAAAGAGACAAAGAGATTGGATTGAATTAGTCAAAAGCGAATTGAAAAAGTGGATAGATTACAATCAATACGCAAATCAAGCACCTAATGAGTTTGAAGAAAGTAAAACTTCCTTGGAACAACCAGCTGGTGGTTTTTTGGAATACTTGATTGCTGTAACTAATGATCAAATGAAGGGTGCTGACTTGACTGTTATGATTCAAGACAAGTACACTCAATTGGTTTCAAACAAACATAAAGATACTATTGATTCAGAAATTGATTTGGTTTTGGATGGTTATGCCGATGTTGCAAAAGTATGTACCAATGCAATTATTGATTTAATAACTGATGATGTTAAAGATAACTTGGCTTTGGTATTGAGTAGCAAATGGTATGTCAATGACAATGATACTTTGATATTACAAACAATAAATATTGTTCAAGATTACTTACAAGACATTCAACAATTCATGAATGAATATGTATTTGTAACCTTTTTGGAGAATTTATTGGAGGAGATAGTCAACAAGTACATAGAGAGTTTGAACTACAAGCCAATGATTGTAAAGAAAAAGATTATAATTGGGTTCAAAAAAGACTTGGAAATGCTTTTCAAGCTCTTCCAAAACTACAAGCCTAAAAAAGATGACCAAACTGATGAGGAGGAAGAAGATTATACATACGATGAAATGTTAGAAAGCAAGTTTAAGATAATGGAGTATTTCATAGATTTAATCTGCTGTCCACTGAGTCTTGAAGACAATGTTGAAGACTTCAAGAGTATATGGAAAAATTTGATTACCAACTATTACGATTGTCCGATGAATTTGATATACAGAATAGTAAAGTTGAGAATTAAGGAAGAAAAAGAAGTTTCAACTAAATCTTCTACCAACAATAGTATCAAAATGAACCAATTGTTTGAGGCCTGTAAACAAATAAAGGAAGTCAACTTGAAACATGTTAAGGAAACCAGTTTGGATATGAATACTGTACCTACATTTGTAGCGAAATTGAATATCAATTAATCCGAAATACACGTGGCCTATAGCTGTCATTTTTAATACTTCATTTTTTTTTTCCACCATAAATAATGTTGCCTAAATTTTTGATATTGCTTTTTTTTTTCACCCCTTTATAATGCTCGAAATCATTAAAGGGAGAGATTTACAGCTTTGTTAAGTATTAAGAGCTCTATAGGAACCCTGTACAAGACCAATAGTGATAGAATTAAGCTAACATCAAAGCAGACTGAACGTTCAGAAGATACAAAGAAATTAAATTAACACTTTTACCAGTACAATTCCACATATAAAAACAAATATAACCACAAAAATGTCAACCACAACTCCGTTACTTCAAAAAGGCCCAAACAAGAAAATTGCCTTACCTACCAGAGTAGAACCTAAAGTTTTTTTTGCAAATGAAAGAACATTCCTATCATGGTTGAATTTCACCATCATGTTAGGTGGTTTATCTGTTGGGTTATTAAACTTTGGTGATAAAGTTTCCAAGATATCGTCCATATTTTTCACTCTGGTCAGTGTTGGATGCATGATATACGCTTTGGTTATTTATCATTGGAGAGCCAATGCAATCAGAAAAAGAGGGTCTGGACCTTACGACGATAGAATGGGACCTACAGTTCTATGTTTCTTTTTGCTTTTGGCAATTGTTGTTAACTTCATTTTGAGATTCAAACATGATCAATAGTTATATAGTTTTATCCCTTATAAACACATGAATCTTCTTTTTTTTCATATTTATTTTGTAATACATGGTGTCTTTCATTTTAAAAGATAGTTTTATATTGAAAAAAAAAAGGCAACATAGCTCAAGAGGTAATTTTGCAGACTGAATTGAAATCATGTAAATTTTTGTTTACCTTATGGTAGCAAACTGTATTTTTGCAATACTGTAATTTGACCAACATGTTTACAATTTTTATTTTTAAAATACTTTTATATTTAATTTGAAGCCATTGTTTAGTTGGTTTTTTTTTTTTTTTTAAAAAAAACATTTTTTTAAATTATTTTTAAATGTAAACATAATTTTGGTTTTTAAAAATGAAAAAACTAACTTGGTAGCGCTGCAGTAACAACATAATCAAATTCCCCATTTTTTTTTCTACTTTTCGGTTAGGTTAACGAACCCGAAATGAAGGGGGCCGGACCGACGGCTAATAAACAAATGATGAAAATAGGGAAGCGTGATGAATTGGGTAGATGGACATAACATCAAATTATCAGCTTTAGGCTGAAAAAAAGAAACAACAGCAGAATAACGGTTTTCTTCTTTTGTCAAGATGTTGTTCATGCATGTATTTCTACAGACGGAGGATGTATAAATCCGAAAGCAGTTGTTTTTATTACATGCATATATTTTTTTTTAAAAACAGATTAATTACGGAGAATGGTGATATTACTCAACGTACTAATCAATCAACTAGCATATTTTCGTTGATCAACATAATAAATATGTTACGGTTAATTTTACAGTCAGGGAGCAGAAATAAAACATAAATATTTGCTGACATATTTTTGTTCTTAATATGAATAAAATAATTAAAAGAAATTTCAATTATTATACACTTAGAATCGTGAATATAAAATACTCACTTCTTGTTGAACCGTAGGATAAAGCAAATTTAATTCAAAATAGTCCAATTGAAATGATGATTTGGTGATAAAATAGGTCGGAACAAAGGTGGGGTAGGCCATGGAGGAGGGGTTAAGGGAATTAAAACCATAGAAAAAAAAAAAAAAAGGAAGAGGTAAAATCCTTTTTTAAAAGCTAAAAACAACGCCAAAATTAATGATTGCGAAGGTTTTAGGGCTTTAAGACTAGCAAAAATGGCAAAGAAAAAAAAAAGAGGGTGGAAAAATATACGTTTTCTTATCAAAATATAGAGTAGGCAGAACGGAGGAAATTTAAGATCATCGATTTTTATTCACATATTAAGTGATATACATTTCTTATACACAAAACGGTTACTGCTGAAAAGTGCCACATATATAAACTTGGAGTCTGAAGAAGATTTATAACTTATTTAAATATTAGTTTTTTGATTTTAAGTAATGAATTTAAAAAAAACAAATATTTTAAGAAACCATTCTTAATAAAAATAATAGTCAACCAACTATCAGAAATACACTATGTTAAAATTAAATAACACTGCATACGCTTCTGCGTTAAAAAACCCAGTCCAATACTCCAAGTTTGGTATTTCCCAAGCAATTCAAAGAAGATTGAATCACACTTTGAATTTCGATATGAAGTTACCAAACGGTCATAATTATGATCAACCTACCGGTTTATTCATCAACAATGAATTTGTCAAGCCATTGTCCAAGTCTAAACCTTCTATCCCAGTATACAATCCTTACAACGAATCTCTAATTTGTGATATATATGAAGGTGGTGCTGATGATGTCGAACAAGCCATTGATGCTGCTGAAAAGGCTTTCAAAACCTGGAAACTAACCACTCCAGAAGAAAGATCCAAATTACTATACAAGTTAGCTGACTTAATTGAACAAAATGTCGATTTATTAGCTTCTATTGAAACTTTAGATAACGGTAAAGCCTTAAGTTCTGCTAAGGGTGATGTTGGTTTGATGGCCAACTACTTCAGATACGGTGCCTCTATGTGTGATAAGTTACACGGTAAAATCTTCCAAAACAACGCAAAAGACGGGTTTGGTTACACAGTTAGAGAACCAGTAGGTGTTTGTGGTTTAATCTCCTCTTTCAACTTTCCATTAATGTTTGTTTCTTGGAAGCTTGTGCCAGCCTTAGTTACCGGTAACACCTGTGTTTTCAAGCCAAGTGAACACTCTTGTTTATCTACTTTATACTTTGCCAATTTAATCAAAGAAGCTGGTTTCCCACCTGGTGTTGTTAACTTCATCACTGGTTTAGGTCCAGTTGGTGCCACTTTAACCAGTTCTCCAAAAATCAAAAAGATCTCCTTCACTGGTTCCGTAGGCACTGCTAAGAAAATTATGTCTTCTGTTGGTATTAAGAAAGTCACTTTAGAATTAGGTGGTAAGTCTCCAAGTATTGTTACCAACAAGGCTAAGGAAGATTTGGATAAGGTCATTGATAACATTTGTTTAGGTATTTTCTTCAACTCTGGTGAAGTTTGTTGTGCTGGTTCAAGAGTCTATGTTCAAGAAGATATCTACGATGAATTAGTTGAAAAGTTAGTCAAGAAAGCTGAAAGCTTAAAGGTTGGTGATGGTTTCAGTGACCCATACTTTGGTCCATTAACCAACAAAATGCAACTAGATAAGGTTAAAAACTACGTTGATATTGCTACCAAGGAAGGAGCTAAGCTATTAACTGGTGGTAAACAAATCGGTGACAAGGGTTACTTATTCCAACCTACCATTTTCGGTGACTGTACTAATGATATGAGAGTTGTCAAGGAAGAAATCTTTGGTCCTGTTTTATCTTTGATTAAATATAAGGATGTCAAGGATGCTGTTGCCATGGCAAATGACACTGAATATGGTTTAGCTGCTGGTGTTTTCACTTCTGATTTAAACGAAGCTATTCAAATATCCAATGAATTAAATGCTGGTACTGTTTGGGTCAACACATACAACAACTTCCACCCATCATTGCCATTTGGTGGTCATTCTTCTTCTGGTTACGGTTCTGAAATGTCTGAAGAAGCTTTCCACTGTTACACCAATGTCAAGGCTGTTAAGATGAATATTAAATCTGTTATTTAATTGTCTTAAAATTTATGCTATACATAAACGAGGATATATGAAAAAAAAAAAAAACAAAAACAATATGAACCATTTGGTTTAAAAGTTTTAATAATGATAGTGATGATACTATATTAAATAAAATAGATATATATACAAGTTTTATTTATATGTAATAACAATGTTTTAAATGGAAAGTTATGAATAGAGCTCATTTAATTAAATTTTTTTTTGCTAATGCCTGTAATTTTGTTTAGAACACACGTGATCTATGGTATCGGACTTTTGTCATATTTTATTTTTTTTTGTTACATGATTTGTCAGCATGATTAATAATTATGTTGAAAATACCCAATTAGGAAAATATTTTTTACAGAAAAAGAAGAATATATATATATTTTTTTTAGACAGAAAACAACATACTTTTTTCTCTCTATCTTAAAAATTAGGCAGAAAATCTAAAATACTTACACAGGTTTATTCAACATTTTTTTTTTTTTGCTCATAAAAGCAATTATTCTTACACATTAAAAAACATTTTTCAAAGTATTTGTTAAAAAAAAAATAATAATTTTGATGGCTATAAAAGCTAGATGTTGAACTTTGGCATGTAATTCTTAGTGAAAGATCTTCTTATATTTACTGTAAAATTATCACTATATCAATAAAGGGCTTCACGGTAATTTTTCAAATTCTAAGATTCATGTTCACGAGCATGATTTTTTTGAATTTCTAAGACTTTTTGTCAAGTAAATCTTTATTGGGCTTGCTTTATTAATTATTTTATTATTAAGAATGTTAAAATATATTGAAGAAAACCAATTCTATACCACATATAACTAAAGAAATAATGGTATGTACCATATATTATTGAATACAAGGATTGGCTGAAAGATATAAGTGATTTATTTATTAGAATATGACACGAGATGATGATACTGTTGTAATCACGGGTTGTAAGGAGTTACATTGGAGTTTTAGACCTATTTTTGACAGTTCAATTTCAAATAGAGAGATATAAATAATTATCAAATGTGCAACGAAGACTCAAATTAGTTTGTATTTTTTTTTAAAAGTGTTTAATAGAAAGAAATGTACTGAAATTTTGGCAATAAGCATCTGTTGTGAATTAATACCGCAAAATTGAGATATCAGTCAAATAGAGAGTATAACTATTTGTTTATCAATTCACATTAAACATTTGAATTTTCTTTTAGCAAATTGCTTAAGACAAATTGCATGGTTTATAGGAGTTTTTGAGGTTCTAGGGGTTTTCTTATTCAAGAGAACTCTTAGAGTTTCAATAAAAGCTTCACCATATTAGTACAAATCTTAGTATTTTACACTTATTAAAAATTGATTCTTTAAACCCCAGTTTACTTATCAAATTCACTGCTTTACACATCTATTCAAAGTACAATAAAACACTTATTATCATCGTCAAAGAAACCTTCCATAACATTATGTTATTTTTTTAAAAAAAAGTATGCTTAAAACAATCAATTTACTAACAATTAAACAACATTTCATATCTTTAAAAAAATCAAATACCATATTTTAAATAGTCTGACGCTATCACTATTAGAACCAGAAAGGTTATCACCAACCCATTATTAGCTAGAAAGCAATTCGTTATCGATGTTATTCACCCAAACAGAGCTAACGTCTCCAAGGATGAATTAAGAGAAAAGTTAGCCCAATCTTACAAGGCTGATAAGGATGCTGTCTCTGTCTTCGGTTTCAGAACCCAATACGGTGGTGGTAAGTCTACCGGTTTCGGTTTAGTCTACAACTCCGTTGCTGATGCCAAGAAGTTCGAACCAACCTACAGATTAGTTAGATACGGTTTAGCTGAAAAGGTTGAAAAGCCATCTAGACAACAAAGAAAGCAAAAGAAGAACAGAGGCTTAAAGGTCTTCGGTACCGGTAAGTCTTTAGCTAAGAAGGTTGCCAGAAGAAACGCTGATTAAACTTTATAGCATATCATATCTTGAAAGGAAAAGACACCACAGTTGCTTTATAAAATATGTTTTATATAATTACATGAGCATAGTTTGCTTTTCTTTTTGTTTATTTTAATACCTATACGCTGATACAGAACACTTATAATATTATCTTTTTTAAAAACTTTAATTACAATTTTTATAAAACAACATCTATGTGGCTTCAACTGAATTTGTTAATTCAACTACAGCCAGCCAACTTCTTTAATAAGTTAAATGTTAATAAAGTGGTAAAACTCCGTAATAGAGTTATCCTTTTAGTTCATTCAAATATTGGGTGAATAATCGTATAGAGCAGCAAACCATACACACAGATTATAATACTATATATATATATAAGGTGAATAATATGATAATCGCACTTTAACCAATTTTACGGTCATCTATAAAGGATTGTAGAATATCTACCGATTTCATGTTACTTCCATGCTCTGTGGTACGGTGTTGGTGATTTTCTTTGTTGCTATAAGTTTGAACGTTCGACGTACTGTTGGTATGCAGAACACTATTAGCAGTAGTCTTTGTAAATTCGGTAGTGAAAGAATTTGTTATATCAGTGTTACTAGCCGGCTGTAAAGGATTGAATCTTGGCGCAAACAATTGATTATTAGATGCCGCTGGCGTTTTCATCAACATGTTTTTCATTGGAACCCTGAAGTTCAGTAAACCATTATTTGATCTTATCTTTTTTAAATCAGTGACTGAGTGTATCTTTCGAGTGGTATCGTTGTCTATTGAAGAGTGATTAACCATTCTTGCTTGTTCGCTATAGTTCTTCTTTATGTCGACTCCACTTGGATTCATTTGAATCAGCAAATCTTCAGGAATATCAACTTGCTGAATTCCTTGTAGATCAACAACAGACGATAAAGAAGATGATTGATTGCTATTTTGCACCAAGTTTGGATCTGAAGATTTCTCTTGCGTCATATCACTTAGAGGTGACTTGGAAGTGCTGTTATGAGAACTATTAACTAGAGGATACTCTCTTTTATTATCATTTGAATAAAAAAAGCTTTCGTCTTCATTCGCATCCTCATCTTCACTGGAGTCCATTAATATCAAGTTTCCTGTTTTTTTACCATGTCCAAAGTGGGATTCATTAACTTTGTTCAAATGTTCATTAATATTTGGAGTCCCATTTGTGTTCAAAGCATCAACCATGTATACAACTGAATTGGGATCCTTTAATTTCAAACCAAGATTATCTGCTGTATCAGAATTTTCCAAATGAGCAATATTGGATTTCATTTGATCATAAGCAGCGTCTTCATTATCCGAATCTTCTTTAAATTCAAATGGTAAAGATTCTGCATCACTGAAATTTTGATTATCCAAATCGTTATTATAATTATCATTTTTGTAATAACCTGTGAATTCAAAATGATCATCAAATGCATTGTCATCACTGTCAGTGTCACTTTGCTCATTGTAATATTTCCAATGTTTAGTATCTGATTTATCATTCAAATTACTACTGTTAATGGATGAATTCTGTGGCAAATAATGAGATTTTGGTAATGAATATTCAGGATTGGCTTTGTTCAAATCAAGGGACTTCTTATCATATCTTTTATTGAACCTACTATCAAATGCTCTTTGGATCATACCTGTACTTTCAAGAGATAATCTCTTACCAGCAGTAAATTGTCTTAATGTTTTAGGTATGGTTGAGCTGTTAATGTCAATACTCATCGCTAAATTTCCATTGTTGTCTCTTAAATCGCTTCCAACATGATTTTTACTATCTTGTCGAGCTAAATATCTAGCATTGCTGTCAATATAGAAAGAATCTAATGAAGCAAATGAGGAGTTCAAAGGCAGTGAAACAAATTTTGTGTCTGCATTACTTTGCTTTAAATGATGCTTTCTATGACTGCCATTAATATCTAAATCATATTCGTTATTTTGGTAATCCTTATGTGTATAGTAATTATCATCATTCATAAAATCATCATATTCCACATCGGAATAATCAGAAGTTTGTATTTTATCATTCAAAAATGCAACTCTTTGGCTGTCACTTAACCCATCTAGGGTGAAAGGATGATTTTTTATTTCTTCCAATGTGATTCTTGTCAATGGATTTTTATCCAGTAGTTTTAACAATATGTTTTGTGCTTGTAATATTTCTCTAACTTCCAAGTTTGGTAAATTCATTGGAAATTCAAGTTTTCCATGACATATGATCTCAAAGAGTTTCAATTCATGACTGCTGTTAAAAGGAAGCTTACCAAACAAAAAACAATAAAGAGTGATTCCTAATGCCCATATATCCAAAGAAAATGAAATAACTTGTCTTATTGATTTAGTCTTATAGAAAGATACTGCATTGCTTATGCAGATTTCTGGAGCATAAAAAACAGGTGTTCCGACTGTTTTTATCAAATCCTCTTCGGTACAAGTATTCAATAATAAAGAGCAACCAAAATCACTTATTTTCACGACATCATTGGCAGTGAGTAGTAAGTTGGCTGGTTTCAAATCTCTATGGAGTACATTTTTCATTTGTAGATATTCTACTCCTAAAACAAGTTGTCTAAAGTAGTCTTTAGATTTCTCAAACGAAAGTAAAGATGGACCTTTGGCATTTATTTCTAATTGATCACCAGAACACCATCTGATTTCCCCATGTGCACAATACTCTAATATTAAATAGATTTTTTTACTTTCTGGATCATTCAAAACTTCAATCAGTTTGATTACATTTTTATTTTTCAGCAGCTTCATTATAGTAACCTCTCTTCTAATCTTGTCATCACTGACACCATGATCAATTAAACTTGGATTGACAGCATTGCGGAACTCGTCTATTTGATTGCTGTTTATATTATCCGTTTCAAATTCAGCATATAGAGTATTATGATTCGGCTCTAAAGAAAACTTTTTTGCCATACTGGTTGAGTGTTTATTAACAATTTTCATTGCGTTCAGCTCATTTGTGTGCATATTCTTGACCAATTTGACTTTCCCAAACTGTCCTTGACCCATTTCTTTTATAATTTCATAGTGGTTCAACATAGTTCGTTTGGTTATAGGATCATACTCCAGTTTAATTTTAACAGGTAAGAAAATGTGTGTTTGATGGAGTGGATTATTTAATTGTTGTTTTCTTTGTTTTTCCAAAATTAAATTCAATGATTCCAATGAACTATTAGATCCCCAACTGTCATTTGTATATAGTTGATTACCAAATCTCATTTCAGTCTGTTCTTTGAAAATATTGTTTTCATTGCCTTTCTTGAAATTATCGTTATTTAAATGTGAATTATGGTTAATATTAATTGCATGAGAGCTGGAATGGTAGTTTGAATTTCTATTGAGCTCTAGATTTTGTATCAGAGGATTTGCCATGCTATGGTTACTTGAATTCATATAATTGTTTGAATCAAAATTTGTTTGAGACTTCCTCACGTAGTTGTGATTGTAAGATTTCATTGGTATACCACTATTATTTTGCATTTTAGGATTATGAAAACTTGGGTAGATTTTTAATTAGGCTAATTTAGGGATAGCTGGTTGTTAATTAAAGTAATTTTTCAAGAAAACTTTGATGTATTTGATTATATATATAAAAAAAAAAAAAAATAACAAATTTTTTATTTCCTTTCTGTTGAGTATTCTTCTAAGTCAGTATAATAATTGTTTTGGATCTAGTCATCTGTGGATGATTTAAATTAATGCGATTACTTTTTTTGAAAAACTTCAAGGCATGAAGGGGATTCCTTTTCTCAAGAAATAATACTTCAAAGCAAAAAAAAAAAAACAAGTATATAGCGAATTTTGAAATCGCTACACGATGAAAAACAGTATGGTGCAAAGCCTAAAAACGCTACCAAAAAAGCAAAAAAATTGGTAGCGTAAACTCCTCATAGGGGGCTCGAACCCCTGACATTTCGATTCCTTTTGAACTTTTA
>ERZ794936.707-NODE-707-length-13684-cov-38.055470_pt1 | contig 13684 bp, 7 predicted proteins | sample MGYA00511083_ERZ794936 | MGnify/ENA primary metagenome ERZ794936 (study PRJEB30137, sample SAMN04331409) | food metagenome | isolation source: Y2 must sample point D1 replicate A | place: Australia: South Australia | collected 2014 ... | reverse complement strand
TGGTAAACAATCCCAGCAGGAACAAATATGCGTCAAAGTTGCTGTCAAATAGGAACGTCAGCACGGCCAGTCTATATCAAAACATTATGGCCAAAAGAAATTCGAATGTCACTATTCGCAGTGGTTCCAATGGCCACATTATTGTGAGTGACAATAATGGAACAGCTAGTTCTAATCCAATGGCCAATGGCGATACTGAGGGTTTGGGTAATACTTATAACAATGGTATAAACCATAAAGACAATAGAGGGAGTGCCAACAGTTTAAACAGGGGAAGTAACAGCAGTTCCAATAGTACTAGCAGTACCAATAGCATTATTTACGATCGCTTACAACAGGGAATCAATCCAATGACACATTTGGAATTGAAAAGAATAAACTCCATAAGGCCGTCTAGTGCAACAATATTAACGAAACCCAATACCATTACTATAGAAAACATGAAAAATGGTGCTGTTAACAATAAAAAAAATGGTATCTTTAACGAAAAATTTCATTCCAATAATGACATCAACCCAAGAGATTTGTATTTTAAAAGATCCAAATCTGAACAAACTTTAAAGAATAAAGATTTCGGAAGTTCAAGAGAAAAGTTGTGCATTGATGAATACACTAATGGTAAAAAAAATTCAGAATTTGAAACTGATCAGCACATATTTAGATCAAATTTCGTGCTTGGTGGAAAAACAAAAAGTCACTCTACAGAGAGTCATCTTGATAAATTGGGGAACTTGAACAAAAATACATCAAGCGATGGAAAATTCAATAATGAGTGTGACGAAACAGAAGACAAAAACGAAGATCATGAAAACATAAGTGTTTCTAGCTCTAATCAGTCCCCACTAAACACAACAACACTTACTTCAGCTGTGCTGTCACGCAACAGCAGCAGAAGAAACTCTTCTAACCTTTCAACAAACCTGTTCACCAATACCTCTGTGCCAAAAGAAAACACTCAAAGCAGCAACAACAAAACCTCTTTATTTCAAAAGCAGCCCATTACAAGAGCACAACTCAAAATGGATGCGATGAAAAGCAAGTTTGATATGTTCAATAGCCTTGATATCCCCATCACAAGCAGTATAGAGAGCATTTCAGATGAGTTAAACAAGAATAAAAACACGAATGCCATCAAAAATAAAAGTATGAGTGCAAGTACAAGAGCAAAAACTTTGGAAAACAATGAAAGTACGTCTACTGTTCCAACATCTGTTCTTGATTATATCGGGTCAGCTTCCGCAAAGCAGCACCAACCAGCATTTCCTTCGTCCTTGTCACGCAAAGTATCTTTTACTTCATCAAATGATTCCAGTCTCAATGATAAAGCTCAACTTGATAAAGGTTTTGACTCACATCTAAATGACCTGCAAACAGAACTGCATACAAAAAACAAAAAATATTGGATGGTCAACAACGATTTGGAAACGAGACTTTTAAACGAAAAGATCAATAGACAGCTGGACACAATACAAAGACGCTCTCAAACCCATGGGAGCAAACTGCTGCACAAACACGTGGAACACTGTTACAAAACAACAATTAAAAATGAGTTGTACATGCAAAAGCTAGATCAAGTCATTTCTGCACAAACGAGCAGTATAGAAGTGCCCAAATACTTGAACCCCACCATAGACACGATCACGAGCACAGACAATATTGTTAGTGATGAAATTCAATCAAATGTCGTCGATGCGCACGATTTGTTAAATTTCCAGCAAAAATTGCATTCTTTGAAGAATGGAAGCTCGACAGGTAATGGCGCATCAGATAATTATGATTTGAGTGCAATCAAAAATAGCAACTTGAGAAAACTGATTACAGAAGGACTGGGGAAAATCGAGGATATATGGTACACTGCTGAGTCTTCCTTTTTATAATAAAAATTTGTAAAAAATGTTTATTTAATTTTCCAGAAATTCTTATTCTTTAAAGTACCTTAAATTATATGTAATTATTTATCTATTTTTTTTTTTTTTCTTAATTATTTGTTTACAAAATTGTTTTCAATTCCAATTTAAATTATTTCTTTTCTTTTTTATCTATTTTGTCAGATGAAATGATGGCATCAATATTTTCGTCAATCATCAATTCAGCGTATTCTTCATCGGTCAAGTTTGAACATGGACCATGGTAGAATTTGTGCTGATACAAAGAATAATGGATTAAACCCAAAAGAAGGAACCCAGGACCAATAACAACAGTGTAATTCATTTCTGTTTTGTCTGGGTTGTTTACCAAAGGAATGCAAACAATAACGATCATGAAAATTTGGAACAACACACCAATCCAGTTGATGATCGGAGACCAAAAGTTACCTAAATAAAACGGACCAGGAACAAAATCTTTTCTGGCATATGTCAACCTCAAAAACATTGGAACCACAATGGCCATGTACATACCGCAAATGGACAAAGAGAACAATGCCGCAGAACATGCATCTCCACCAAACATCATGCATCCAAGAGCCAAGGACAAGGCAGTGGACCCCCACATGGCTCTGACAGGAACGTGTAGTTTAGAGTCAACAACGGCAAAGTACTCACTCAAAAATTTGGTTGGAATACCGTAATCTCTGGCCATGGCATAGAATTGTCTACATGTAGCCAACATACACGAAGCACCCATTAGAAAAGAACCCCAGCACATGAACGACATGATGGCAACGGTCCATTTTTGACCCAAAGAATTCATAAAGATCTGTGTGATAGCTTCGTCGTATGAGGAGTTGTAAATATCGGCAACAGATGGACCCATGCATGCACACAAACAAATCAACATCAAAAACCCAAGAAGACCACAAACAACGATCGAGGTGATGATCCCAAAGGCAGCAGGAGAAGCAGCTGGATCCAATAGCAAAGGTCTTCCTGGTTTTCTTGGAGTAAATCTGGCTTCTTCGGTCATGTGGATACACGAATCAAACGCACCAATGGTCCAAACTGCTGGTTGGAACGCGTTCAAAATCCAGTTCCACCCCTTTGGCCAATTTGAAAAATTTTCCACGTTTCCGAAAATCTCTTTGCCTCCGTTGAATGCAATTCCCTTGTGATGAGTTCCTGCTGGCAAAGCAATGAAAACAAGGATCAATAAAAACCCATTTGAAATAGTAGAAATCGTTTGAACTTTTGCGTTGAATCCAGATGATGCAGACCCAATACAAGCCATAGCCACAATACAGGCAGCATAAACACCATAATTATTCCCATTCGTAACGACGAAATCCGGTTTGTACAACTGCACACATGATAAAATTTGACCCGAACAACCAGAGGTAATAGAACACACTGATGCTGCTAAAGACAATGTATCGATAAAACCAACACCATAAGAAATGAAATTTCTTAGTTTTGGTGGAGACCAATTCCAGGTGGCCAAATAGACAGCAGAAGCAGTTGGATATGCACTACCCAGTTCTGCCAAACCAATACCCATAGGCAAAATACCGCAAAAGGACGCAATCAGCCAACCCCAGGTGGCCCCTGACATCCCTGCTGAGATGGCTTGGTAGAATGTAGAGCCAATGGATGGCAATAGACCCATGATAGAAAAGGCGACCCCAAATAGTTCAAACCAGGTGTATTTACGGACTAATTCTTGTTTATAACCCAATTCCTCCAAGGCCACTTGCTGGTCCTGCGATCTGACAACTTGCATCTGATAACCTCTTGTGGATGTGACTGTTCTAAGATGTCTTGCATCGCTCACGTTCGACACAACCACATTGGCTTCTGGTGCTTTGCCATTATGTTTTTCGTTTCTTTCGTAACTCGTGGTATCACTCATTCTTTTTGTTAGAGTTATTTTTTTTTTTTTGACGGTATGTTTTTAGGAGTGGTTACCGGTGGTTTCTTTGGACTCTGAGATTTAGAGTTTAGTAACTTAGATTGAAAGCCCCTTACATATCTAATTCTCCATCATGCATTTCCAGATATTTCGTCTCAAGTATCATTCCTTTTCATTTATATATACACCATCATAAAGTTTAAAAACAGTTTTTGATCTCATCTGTTTTCACAATAATTTTTTTGCAAGTTGCTCGTTCGAACGATTAGAAAGCTTGCAGGGTTGTTTTAGTGGCTTGCCGTTACCGTTACAAAGACCTTTAACCTTTAACTTTTCTTAATTTGAAATGATGTACATTAATAGTAATGGAAGTCGGAAAAACCCATGTCTATGCAGAGTTGAACAGGTTATTAGAAAAACACCCGATGATGTAAAACCAGAGAGAGTAAGTCATACTCTTATCGAGAGACATGACGCTGATAAGACTTTTTTTTATTTTTTTTTTTTGTTCGTACCAATGATGACTTGAATCTATGCTACTTGCACGAGAAGTGGAAAAGATATCAACAAAGATCAATCGGCAAAGGCATTGATTGACATTCTGGTTCGATGCTCCTATTCATGGTTCAATCTTGGAGACAATAATCGCCATTTTCCATCTTTTTTGTTTTCTTTTGTTTTCTTTTGTTTTTTATTTTTTTTTTTAGTTTTTTTTTTTGATAAGCGACAAAATTATATAACATGTGCACAAAAACCGTAGGTAACTGCAAAAACATTCGACCAAATAAAAAAAAATACAAACAGACAATCACACTAAAGAGTAAACTCTTTTTTTTCTTCTTCTGAAAACTATGCACAATAAGCTCATTTGGACATATTCGAGAAAATTTAAATTTAAGCGACACTCATGCAAAGCTGTAAATGAGTTTGTTAGCGCAAGAACACAGTCTGGTTACTATTTTAGGAAGTACAGGATAGTTCTTTGTTTAACAAAGGCAAGCAGAATGGAAAGATTTGTTGAAACTCTAGCAGAAAAAGCTTTAGCGCAAACCATTGGGAAAGAATAGGGCAAATATTTCTTGTGCTTTGCTTTTTCGACCGCTGGCAACTAGAAGAATCAGCAGAATCAGCAGAATCAGCAGAATCAGCAGAATCAGCAGAATCAGCAGAATCAAAAGAATCAAAAATACATACCCAATTGAGGTAATCAGAATACAGTTGCGCTTATCATTTTGACGGCAAGTGGTTAATTTGTCACGCATACATTAGGCTGTTTACAGTAGGCATACATACTTTTTCAGAGTATAGTGGCAAGTCGAGTAAATGCTACCCGCCTGCAAAAAAATAACAACAACTAGATAAGCGACAATGACACAAATTAATGTCCCAATCCGGACATTCAGTTACGCTTTTTTATCTTTTAAATGCGCTTAAGGGATGCATGTGAAAATCTGGTGAGAAAACGGATTTGTTTGAAAGGCATATCAATTAATTATTCATTATAGTTTGAACCTATAAATCATATAAATAACAATACAAACGATTACAAAAATCAAATATAATGGGACTTATCAAAAGCCCTTTTTTCCCTTTCATTTATTATTATTTTAATTATTTTAATTATTTTAATTATTTCAAAGTGGTTTTTAATTCAACCCAAAATTTTTCAAAAAAACAGCTTTTTCTTATTTTTCTCAACTGGAGAAGAAGAAACAATAGCATCAATTTGTGGTTCTTCTCCCATCAACTCCACATACTCTTCTTCAGTCAAGTTAGAATGTGGCCCAGCGTAATATTTGTGCTGGAAAAAGTAGTAGTGGATCCAACCTAAAACCAAAAATCCAGGACCAATAACAACAGCATAATTCATACTTTCCTTGTTTGGGTTTTTGTCACCAGGGAAACAAACCATGATGATGATGAAAAGCATCCAAAAGACTCCCATTCCAGTGATTATAGGAGACCAGAATTTACCCAAATAAAATGGACCAGGAACAAAATCTTTTCTGGCATAAGTCAATCTTAACAACAATGGAGTGCAAACGGCCATGTACATCCCGATGATTGCCAAAGAAAACAAAGCTCCAGAACAAGCTTCACCACCAAAGATCATGCATCCCAAGGCAAGGGAAATGCACGAGGACCCCCACATGGCTCTGACAGGAACTTTTAATTTCGAGTCAACAACAGCAAAATACTCACTCAAAAATTTGGTTGGAATACCGTAATCTCTGGCCATGGCATAGAATTGTCTACATGTAGCCAACATACACGAAGCACCCATTAGAAAAGAGCCCCAGCACATTAACGACATAATTGCCACAGCCCATTTTTTACCCAAAGAGTTCATGAAAATTTGTGTGATTGCTTCAGCGTAAGAAGAACCGTAAATCTCTGCAACAGATGGACCCATGCATGCGGTCAAACAAATCATCATCAAAAACCCAAAATACCACAAACGGAAATAGAACCAATGATCCCAAAGGCAGCAGGCGAGGCAGCAGGGTCTAACAACACAGACTTGCTCATATCTCTTGGAGTGTATTTGGCTTCTTCAGTCATATGGATACACGAGTCAAACGCACCAATGGTCCATGTAGCAGGCATCAACCCGTTCATGATCCAGTTCCATCCAGAAGTCCAATTGGAAAAATTCTCAACATTCCCGAAAATTTGTTTCCCACTGTTGAATGCAATTCCCTTGTGATGAGTTCCTGCTGGCAATGCAATGAAAACTAGGATCAATAAGAAAATATTGGAGACAGAAGATAAAGTTTGCAATTTTGCATTGAATCCAGAAGGCATCGATCCCAACATTGCCATAAGCACAATACAAGCAGCATAAACACCATATTTGATACCATTTGTCACGACGAAATCTTCGTGCATCAATTGTGCACAACTTAGGATCTGACCAGCACACCCATAAGTAATGGAACACACAGCGGCAGCCAAAGATAGAGTATCAATGAAACCAACACCATACGAAATGGCGTTTCTCAACTTAGGAGGAGACCAGTTCCATGTGGCCAAGTAAACAGCAGACGCGGTAGGATATGCACTACCCATTTCAGCCAAACCAATACCCATAGGTAAGATCCCACAAAAAGCAGCAATGAACCAACCCCAAACGGCACCAGAACAACCAGTGGAAATGGCTTGCCAAAAGACAGCACCGATGGAAGGTAACAAACCCATGATGGAAAATGCGACAGAAAAAATACCAAAAGCAGAATATTTACGGTTTAGTTCTTGCTTGTAACCCAATTCTTCCAAAGCCAATTGCTGGTCGTGCGATCTCACAACTTGGATTTGGTGGCCATGAACCGAGGTGACTGTTCTTAAACGCGCTTGAGAAACCTGGGAGGTGACGACGTGAGGCTCGGTTTTTTCAAGAACCGAGGAGTTGGTGGATGAAGAGTTATTAGTTCTACTCATTGTGGATGTGTAGTACCTTTTTTTTGTTTTTTTGTTTTTTGGTTAGTGTTTTGTGTTATGTTTTGACCTATAAAAAAGGACTATAATATGGAGCAAGAAAGAAGGTTTGATTTGAATAAAATCATGCAGTTTTATGTACTTTTTCAGATTTTGTTCAAAGTTATTGCTGTTTGTCGAAAGTTTGATGTTAAACCAATATTTCAAGAAAAGTCAATCAAAAAAAAAGCTTTACATTATTGAATTAGACCTCAGGGACTCAAAATTGTCGTAAAAAGTTTTAATTATTTTACGGTAGTTTAGTTTCAATTAAAAAAAAAATAAAACACACCAGACCTACTGCATTTTTCTAATTTCCAACAGTTTCACAATCACCTTATCAAAAAGCACAGAGACAAATTTTACTTTAGTTGTTGAGCCTATAATTTTCCATAATTAATGCTTTGAGTTATTATCTTTTATCATTTGTGACATTATCAATCAATCAATCCGTTCGGCGTTGATCTGCAATTTAGTATCATGTCTTTTTTTTATTTTTTTTTATTTTTTTTTATTTTCTTTTAACCTAGTTTGCCTGTCTAAGCTGTTTGAGATAAAGATCGCAAAGATAAGCACCATCTGGCTTGTACGCCAAGATTAAACAGGTACATTAATCATTACCACTAGTATGACTCTGTGACTCTTACCTGCTTATCTGACACTCACAATCGTTTAGAGTCATGATCATTTCATTCTGGTTGTCTTCTTTGTAGACACTATAAGAGCAAAAACATTGCACGGTCGTTGATTGTACCTTGTGAACTAGCAATGCTTATCTGAAGATCTTGTTCGCTGCTACAAGAAACATCTGCTGTTGTAAGTTCAAGCACAACCCTCTCACATTTGTACCAATAACCTAATTAGGGCATAAATAAATCTCTCAACTTTTATATTCTACGCTATCCGGTTCACTAAGCTCTCCAAAGCCAAAAAAAGACATGCAGATTAAAAAAAATTATTCCGGGTTTTTGCATAGCATTATTGTCTTATTGAAAGATTGATGGGATATACTACAAGCAAAAGTAACACACCCACACACACACACCACGTATACACACAAAGACCTTCATTTAGATCTTTGCATGTTTTTGTTTTATCTTTTGGGCTCCCGTGATTGACACACACACACACAGAGTCGGAGTCTTTGTTTGCCAGCACTTTTTTCCCCAACTGTACTCCAGATTGCCATTCGTACGGTTTGCAAGCCTCAGAGTATAGGGCGGAATTGAGCAACAACCATAATAGGTTTATCAACCTGTATTTGACTTGTAATCAGTATAATAAACTCCACAAAGCATACAGTCTAAATGATAGCATTGACTTTATCTTGCAAAATTGCAGTACCGAGATAAGAATTTGTTTTAAACTTTGTGGTTTTTTTTTTTTATCTTGATCATTATCGAAATACTTATCTTGTATTCTTTCTTTTCGAAAAAGTCATTTTCCCGATAGTCTTTTTCTTCTTATCTTTAAATTTACGGAATTTGGAAACCGTTTTCACAAAACACTGTTATTTGTTGCACAAGATGGTTGAAAAAATGTGGGTTTTTTGTATGAGTCTAAGAAAAGGATCACGTGGAGAAGTAAACAATTTTTTTTTAAATAGCATTATGTCATATGTACTTTTGAGCCTACATGGGCAGAAATTTACAACTAAAAGCACTAATAAACGTATCATCCAAGCGTCTTTTTTGGTCAGTTGATATCATTAACCCGTTGATTTCTAGCAGCTTTTTTTTTTTTTGTTAAATTTGACACCACGGAACTGCAGCCCCATTTTCAACCGTTTCAAAAATGAATCGATGTTGAAATATTTTACTCTGTCACGTGGAATCATACATCACTTTAAAAGCTTTTGCTAACCCCGCTCAGATATATATATATATAAGCCTTGATGTTTTTTTTTGTTTAGCGCAAATGATCAGGTTTAGCGCCAATACATACTGTTCCAAAATAGGAAGTTAAATTTAATTGGTTTATGGTTTATGGTTTTCAAGCGTGGTTTTCAAGTGTGGTTTTCAAGTATATTGCTGACAAGTTTAGAGATAAGCATGAAAACATAATCTGTTCAAACAAAACTCTAGTTGTTGAACATAGAGGATTGTAAAAAAAAAAAAAAAGAAAAGTACAATCGCGCTTGAGACCGGTGAGTAAAGAGGAGACGTTCTTTGTATGTCAAACAATCTTACAATTACTAGCATTCCAACTTTTAACTTCAAGAAAGAAGATATAGATATATATATATTATAACATAAGTCAAGCAACCTTTTCTCATACTAGTAATAAATAATTGAGATCAAATTAATGCTTAAATAGTAGCGAACTAATATACATACAGTGTAAGGAAACAAAAATTTACCTAATGCTTTTTTTCCTTTTCGTTTGCATCTGATTCGTTAACCATGATGTCATCGATGTTTTGATCGGCAAGCATTTCCACGTACTCGCCCTCAGACAAATTGGAATGAGGACCAGCATAGTATTTGTGTTGGAAGAAGTAGTAGTGGATCAACCCAAGAAGCAAGAAACCAGGACCGATCACCACGGCGTAGTTCATGCTTTCTTTATCAGGGTTCTTGTCACCAGGGAAACAGATCATCACAATGATGAAAAATTGCCACAAGACACCTAACCAATTGATGATTGGTGACCAGATTTTGCCCAAGTAGAATGGTCCAGGAACAAAATCTTTTTTCGCATATGTCAATCTTAATGTCATTGGAACAACAATGGCCATGTACATACCGACAACTGCCAAAGAAAACAAGGCGCCGGAACAGGCTTCACCACCAAAGATCATGCATCCAAGAGCCAAAGACACACAAGAGGACCCCCACATGGCTCTGATTGGAACGTGAAGTCTGGAGTCAACAACGGCAAAGTACTCACTCAAAAATTTGGTTGGAATACCGTAATCTCTGGCCATGGCATAGAATTGTCTACATGTAGCCAACATACACGAAGCACCCATTAGAAAAGAGCCCCAGCACATTAACGACATAATTGCCACAGCCCATTTTTTACCCAAAGAGTTCATGAAAATTTGTGTGATTGCTTCAGCGTAAGAAGAACCGTAAATCTCTGCAACAGATGGACCCATGCATGCGGTCAAACAAATCATCATCAAAAACCCAAAATACCACAAACGGAAATAGAACCAATGATCCCAAAGGCAGCAGGCGAGGCAGCAGGGTCTAACAACACAGACTTGCTCATATCTCTTGGAGTGTATTTGGCTTCTTCAGTCATATGGATACACGAGTCAAACGCACCAATGGTCCATGTTGCAGGAGCTAAACCGTTCATAACCCAATTCCAACCAGTGGTCCAGTCTGAGAAATTTTCCACATTCCCGAAAATTTGTTTCCCACTGTTGAATGGAATTCCCTTGTGATGAGTTCCTGCTGGCAATGCAATAAAGACCAAAAGTAGTAAGAAAATGTTGGAAACAGATGATAAAGCTTGTAATTTTGCATTGAATCCAGACGGTAAAGACCCTAGAGTTGCCATCAAAATAATGCATCCAGCATAAACACCATATTTGATACCATTTGTCACGACGAAATCTTCGTGCATCAATTGTGCACAACTTAGGATCTGACCAGCACACCCATAAGTAATGGAACACACAGCGGCAGCCAAAGATAGAGTATCAATGAAACCAACACCATACGAAATGGCGTTTCTCAACTTAGGAGGAGACCAGTTCCATGTGGCCAAGTAAACAGCAGACGCGGTAGGATATGCACTACCCATTTCAGCCAAACCAATACCCATAGGTAAGATCCCACAAAAAGCAGCAATGAACCAACCCCAAACGGCACCAGAACAACCAGTGGAAATGGCTTGCCAAAAGACAGCACCGATGGAAGGTAACAAACCCATGATGGAAAATGCGACAGAAAAAATACCAAAAGCAGAATATTTACGGTTTAGTTCTTGCTTGTAACCCAATTCTTCCAAAGCCAATTGCTGATCCTGCGAGGTGACAACTTGGATTTGGTGGCCATGCACCGAGGTCACCGTTCTTAGATGTGCTTGTGAAAGATTGGATGACACGACATGAGCATCATTTTTTTCAAAATCATTAGAGGAAGAGGTCATACTCATAATATAGTATGCTGTTATGTTTCGTTATGTTTTGTGGGGTTATGGATTTATTGTGTTTTAGAGAAGAAGAGCATGATAAATAGATTTCTAATTTACCTTGGGTTTATATATCATTGGAAAAGTCTTTTCAACTAAGATCCGTTTACCAAACAAGTCTACTCACTGTCGATAGGAATATTGAATCACAACAACACGTCCAGTGCTGCTCTTTTTTTTTTTTTATTTTTATTTTTTTATTTTATTCAAGCAGTAGCATTAAAAAAGTTTCCGATCAGGTTTCTTCATCTTGCAAATCACCTATTATCAAGATTATCAGAGTCATCAAAGGCTTTACGGAAAAAACAATAATTGTGCTGAATAAACTTATCTTGTAGCATTAAATGTCGATTAACAGAAGGTTTCCCGAATGCAAAAGAAATAAACACGGATTTTGAACGCCAAAATTTTAAAATTTTGGAAATTGCAAAAACAAAAACCTATTGTTTGTTTTCTCGTGTGCTGCTGCCAAGATTTCTCCTATGCTGCCGAGTGACTGAGAGAAGCAAAAACTCTTTTGAATATATTAAAAATTATGATCTGCGTAAGTTTACAGAAAATATTTAAATGGGTTGGGTATATTTTTTTTTTGTCGGCATTGCCACATTTTGTACGACTCAAAAGCACAAGCACAAATTAAGAAGAAATATTTATTTGCAAATCCCACGGCATTGGTAAAAATAAACAACGAAACAAATACCCTTGTACAAGTATCTTTCAAGATCCAATGAGATGACTACAGTTCAATAAGATGAGGCTCATGGACAAGGGGCTGGGTAGCGGTCTTGTGGACAACGTCGGAGGGCAAAAGTGAAAGGATGTAAGTTATTTTAAAAAACAGATTTTTGAAAAAATGGGTTGTTTGCCTGCTCCGAGCATGGGGTTTAGATCTCACTAAAGGGTCCTTTGTTGTAGGGAAAACAGCTTATCAGACTCCCAGGGCTTGTGAAGCACACACGACGTACACACTCGCGAGAAATTGTGCCTTGTGAGATGAATTGTTGATCTGCTTCTTGACACGCAAGCCTCTTTTTATCGCACAAAGACTCCCATTTGTAAAAAGGGTCTCGATTTTTCCACTTTGTTTTCACTTTGTGTATAAACATTTTTCATAGTAACACACAAAGAATACATCGAAGACTGTTGTTTATGTGTTTTAAGCCCCTAGTGGATTTGACAACAACGTTGGAGATGTGTTCGTCCTGGAAGAAAATACAGACCAATACCTTTGATGACTTTGCTTTCCAAAAAATTATTTTGATAGTATGCTTTGCGTCACACAAGACCTCTTATCTGCATTACTTCCCGAGTTTTCCCTTGCTTGTTTTTTTGAATCACCAGCCCTTTGCTGCAAAACAATGTCACTATTTCAAACAAACCGTTGCTACGAGGGTCCGTTTTGAAAACTTATAAAATGGCGATCAAATTCCACAGTTTGTAAAGACCACTGAGGGGAAAAAAACAAACAAACAAACAAACAAACAAACTTAAAGAATAGGCCTAGGTTACCGAGTTGCTTGAGTGTTATCTCAAAGTAAAGTGCTTTAGAAGAATGGGTTAGGTGTAAGATCATACGATGTACGGATGTATTTCAAAATCCACCAGTTATTTGATAACCCATGTATATAAGAATTTAAGAATTTGGGACTTGCTTTTTTCTTTTTCTGATTGATCTTGTCATTTAGCTTGCCAGTACATTTGAAACTTATATGACTGTATCACATGACTACATTTCATAGAGATTAGATAACTTCTTGACCAATCATATTAGTGATAACCTCTCTCTGCTGTTGTTGATCTAATCTTTGAATTTATTTATCTAATCAGTGCAGAATTACGTCAGCCTATATGACAAAGCGTGCACACTGATATATTGTACGACGCAAGTTGAATGTGAAAGATAAACGTGACATAAAAAGCAGAGAGGATCAAGGAAAAAAAGAAAAGGTTAGAAGATTATGGAACTCCAAATTGATAATAATGATGTGATAATTATGATAAGTAATGATACTGATAGTAATTTTTTTTCATTTATGATCTATGAACTAAAAATAATCATGATCGAGAATCGTATTTATCCAATTGATTACGATGTTAAAAAGAAAAAGTGATATGACGATTATTGATTGATGAGATAATATTTTTTTAATCGATAAATCAGTACTATAAATGTCTTTTGAATAGTATCATGATGGATGGATTGTGAAAAAAAAAGAATATTATTTCTTTTTTCTTTTCTTTTTTTTTTTTTTTTTTTTTTTTTTTTTTTTTTTTTTTTTTT
>ERZ794936.706-NODE-706-length-13708-cov-34.552772_pt1 | contig 13708 bp, 7 predicted proteins | sample MGYA00511083_ERZ794936 | MGnify/ENA primary metagenome ERZ794936 (study PRJEB30137, sample SAMN04331409) | food metagenome | isolation source: Y2 must sample point D1 replicate A | place: Australia: South Australia | collected 2014 ... | reverse complement strand
TTGTTTATGATTCAAAGAAAAGAGTTACTACAGTTGTCGCGTCCATGCAATCGCTTATTTTCTTCAAGATTTTAATTAATAGTCACGTGAGAATAAAAAAAACATCTCTTCAAGGCCATCAAAATATACACAGTGATAATCTAAATGGAAAGTTTTATTAATTATTTACTTTATTGTACAAATTTATTATAATGTTCTACACGTTCATTGCCGTGACAGATCTATCGATACATCTTTTCTTCCCAATACTATCACAAGTAGTTACAGAAGTAGGTGAAAAGAATACTTAACGTCAAAAACAAACAAATTAATCTAGGACCCAGTTTGTCTTCGTAATCAACAACCCTCTTTAATCTGATGTTCACAACTCTTGTGCAGTAGACGTAAGTGGAGTAAATTATCGTTAGCAACGCTGTAGCAAAGAATCCAATAGAAGCAACCATTGTAGTTTGGGTCCCGTACGTAAGCATAGTGGTGGAGACCCCACTCAAAATCAAAGCTATGCTGATCCAAGACAAAAAGGTTCTTTCAGTGGCAAAGTAAACTTTTGGTTCCACTCTGACAGGCACACAGATGGTTTTCCCAGGTGGAGCCTTGACTTGGGTATCGTAAACGGTACCTGGAGCGACTTTGCTGATCTGGTCCCCGTTCATGTAGTGGTCAAAAGCACCGTAAGCTTTGTAAAGCATTTTGGTGACTGGGTTGGTGGCGTGTCTGATCTTGGCGTTGATGTAAGGGGCGTTTGAAGATTGGCCCTGAATGACTTGTGTGGTGCTTGCTCTGCGGTCTTGAGAAACAGGAATGGAGCCATATCCTTCTTCTTCCAAGTCCATCAAGTTTCCTGTGGCCCCATGGGCAGCAAAACGTTGGCCGTCGTCGTTATCGTCGTCAGCTTCGTCATCAAAATCGTAATCTTCGTCTTCGTCACTGTCGTTTCCTCTGTCTGGTCTGGTGATGTTGATTGAGGATGGGACTGGGTCTTTTTTAATGTCTACTCCCATCTGAGGAATCCAGTAAGGAATGGAGTCGACATTATCTGGCAACAAAGTGGCACATCCGTGCAAGAATTTAGAGAATTTTGGAACAGGTTCGACCAAGTGGGATCTGACCAAGTCTCTAATCCACTCGGCAGGTTCTTGCCCTAATTGGGTTTGCAATTTGACTTCCAAAACTGCGTAGGGAAATCTTTCCACGTCTTTTTCTGGCAATTGTTTAAATGGCCAGTCGACTCCAATGTCCATTCTTCTCCAGTTTCCGTTGGTTCTGTCATGGCCGTCAAAGTTGTCTTCTCTGACCATGGTCAACTCTGTGTCTAAAGAACATCTGACTCTTGCGTCTCCCGGTAATTGGTAGGCGGTTCTGTGGTAAAAGGATCTCATGCATGGTCTCAATTTTTTCTTCAAGTTTGTGTATTGGATTTCCGTGGCCAAAGCTTCCAAACTTTCAATTTCTTTCAAAGATTTTTTCCCCTCTTTCCGCATCTTGGCAAAAGCTTGTTCCACAGTGTAGGACCCTTTCAAATAATCGTTCACATATCTTTCCTTCAATGCAAATCTGGCTTTCACAGATTGTTCACCAGTCCAGTCTTCTCTGTGGGTTTTACGTTCCATGAAAATGGTGTCACTGGTCATCCCACCGTACCATCTGATTCTGTGTGCTTCGGCCCCTTCGTCTTTTCTCAATCTCCCGTAGTACAAGTCCATGTCCTTGTTGTCGTAGTAGATCGAAGTGATGGCCATATCGTCTTGTTCAAACTCTTTGTTTGTGTTGAAAACCAAGACAGGCAAGTGTTTCAAAATAATCAATTTGACTTCAGTGATATTGTCTGGATGGACCCAATATTTTGTTGTTTGTCTAACAAAATTTTGTTGTTTCCCACCTGCTGCAGAATCCCCACTCACTGGATTCCCTTTTGTTCTAACCAAATCATACAATTCAGAAATTTTCACCACCAAATCGTCGTAATTTTCTTTAAAAAAAGGTTTTGCATCCAATCTGACTTGGAAAATCGGTTTCAAGATAAAGTTTTTGGTGACTTTATCGTGTTTTTTCAAGATTTTTTGAAATCCCGTATAATTCAATCTGGAAAATTTAGCCAAATCGTGAACATCAGCAATGATATCGCTTAATTCTTGTTCCAAGATATCAAAATCCAACTCACTAGCAGGAGTGTTGGAGTCCAAGGATCTCACAGCAACTTTCACCTGTTGAGCCGCATCTTTCACTCTTCTCAAGACCTCGGTATGCTTGACTTTGCTGAACATGTACACCTTGTCCAACTCCAACTCCAAGGCCTCCAAAAACTGAGTTTCCAAGTTTTGCGACCATTGACCATCGTTTTTCTGCAAGCCTTCTTCCAACTCGCTTTTCAAATCGTTGTAGGAAATGTAGTAGTATGAGTATTCCTTGATCAAAGATCTTTTCAATAGTTCACCAAACTTGACCATTTTTATGCAAGCTTTTTTGTTTGAAATTTTTTTTTTTTCCAAGTTTTTTCTTTGGCTTTGGTTATTTGTTCTTGTTCTTGTTGTTTTTGTACCCTTTAAAGATACAAATACTTTTTCACTTGATGTCCAGCGTAAAACTTATTTTACTCAAACACATACAAAACTTTTGCAAATCATCAATCCAAGTTTCAAACTTCATAAACACATCCTATTTATAAAAGCAACTCCAAATCTTGTATTTACATAAATGCGTGTTGCAAAAACATGAACATGAAGATATCTTATATCTATTATCTTTGTGCGATATACTTTTGAATATGATTATTTTACTACTGTTATCCTTGGTAGTGGTAGTAGTAGTAGTAGTAGTTGTAGTAATATATTATACACGTGGGGTCTAATTACACCAAGAAAAAAAAACAAAAAAACAAAAGAGTTGAAAAAAAGCAACAGAAGTAAGGCTCGGGTAATAAACTTTTCAGTTTCTCAACCGATACTGACATGAAAAAGACAAGCCACCAGGGACTCAGGAACAAGAAACAAAGACAGGAAAAGAGGAGTGAGATACCTAATGCATAGTAGTGTTACAATCATTGTTTATATATTGACGAGTGAATGGGAGAAAAAAAAAAAAAACAAAAAAACAAAAAAACAAAACAACCTGAAATGCAATTCCCCTATAAGATAAAAATTATCCACTCATAACGGTTTAAATCACTTCATCGTCATCTCCAAAACTAGGGTACCGGCTATCAGATTGTTCGTCATTGGAATTGGAGAACCCTGATGTTGCAAAATCCCCGTTGTTTGAAGAGAAAGAAGAGGAGGCAGACAATGCCATCAACTCCAAGTCGTATGGGGTAAAGCCATTTACAACAAACTTGTTCATTGCAATGTAGTAGGGATTCCCGTAGCTGTTTTCAACCACAAAACTGATGCCCTTGACCAACGGTTTCTGTTTCAAAAACCAGGCTGGCAGTTGGAAAAATTGGGACATGTCTTGCATGTTGCTTATATCATAAGACATGTTGCACACTTTGATAAAAGAACGGTCGTTGTACATCAACTGTATTGGCGCCCCCATTTCCTTCCTATATGACGCTGTTAATTGTTTTCTCTTGGTCTTGTCTTGAATCTTGACATACAAGGATATAGTCTTGGGAGCAGAGTTCATCAAGCTCAAATTATGTTTAAATCTCCCATGCTGATACGCAATCCTGTGTAAGTAAATTGGTTGATGGAAACGTGCTGTCCATTGGCAGTACTGGTTATCTCCTTTGGTTATATCACAAAACCAATAAAAATTGTTATTTCCTAAACAATCGTTCAATGATGCAAGTTCCGTATCACGAAGAAGGTCAACGGGGCCTATTCCATTTGAGTACGCACCTTTGTCGATCAGCCCTTTAAATGTTTCGGAACACAAGTTGTTTATAACTCGAGTGCCACTGGAAAACGTTGCGTAGTCAAGCTCATTGAAACAATCTTGTTCAGTGTTTCTGCTAAACTTCCCGTTTCTATTGTACAGCGTTTTTCTTTCAAATTCCTTGAAAATCTCTTGCTGAATCAAGTTTCGCACAAAAACTTCGTCTTGCAAATTATATTTGTATTGCAAATCCCCGAATTTTTCTGATTCATGCAAAAACATAGTTTTGATATCATTGATGTTTTTATACAATTCATGCACAAAAAACTGTTTGTCAACAAATTGATACTCGTTCAACAAAACCTCCTTGATGTATTGATTCATGGTTTTTTGCAAAGTCTCATCAAACTCTAAAGCGTTCTTGCTTGTATTTTTTGCTGGAAAGTTCACCACATGGTTTCTAAACAATTGTTCAAACTCAGGCAAGATCAAAATTTTATTTTGATCATCTTTCGAATTTTTCTTAATGATAACAGGAATCTCAGAAGGTAAAAAATCTGCCAGCTTGTTCAAGAAACCAGACTCCACTTGCTTGTAAACACTTAATTCAATTTCTGTGTTATTCAAAGGCGGGACAATTGTAGTATTGGAATTAGTAAAACGATTGCTATGAAACAAGTTCTTCATTTTATTTTCCACTTGTTGTAAGATAACGTTGACAGTCTTGTCAAGTTCCATTCGATCGTGATAAATCTCATGTATCTGCTTATCCAAATATTTGACAGTTTGGAACTGGTAAACAGAGTGCGCAGAAAACAACAGAAAACAAAAAACGATGGAAAGCAGCGATATTACTCTTTTCCATTGCACTTTACGCTTGGTAACAACCATGTACTGTTTAAGCTGATCTTTTTCGCGCATATATTCTTCAGCGGACACTATTCTACCATCTTTGGAAAGATACAAGCCTTCGAAATGGCCGTTCCGGTAAATATTGTCGGAATCATCACTTTCATATTCAGATGCCCGATCAGAATAATCTAGCTCGCTTGATATCTCTTGGTATTCTTCATCGTCTTTGTTGCTGTCAATCAAGGAGTCAATGTCATGAAAATCATACTCCCCCAGTTCATCATGCAATTGCTCATCAAGCCCTTTTATATCGGAATGTTCCCATTGGATTACATCCTGTCCGGTTTTTCCAAAATGACTATACTCATTCTTCTTCTCACTTTCAACATCTCCTTCATGGCCTGTCTTGTCGTTTCCATTTTCCCGTACTTGATTTTTGTCTTCGTCACTGTAAGAATTACAATTGTTTGCAAATGTGCCACTTACAAAATTTTGACTTGTATGTGCGTTTTCAACTCCTCCACCCTGTTCGAGCAAATCACGAGCAACAGACATATCTTCGTCTTCAAAGTTCGTAAACTGTTCTTCTTTTTGCAGATTTTTACGCCTGATCATACGTGCCACGTTCTTGTGGTAGATCTCTTCTGGTACGCCTCTCTTTTTCAAAACATCAATTAATGCCTCATTTGCAGATTGGTTAAATATAAGTGATTCGGTAAAGGCACTGCTGCTCACTTCGCTTGAACCACGATTGCTTCGGTTACCCAACCCGTCATTGTTGCCATCCCTGCTGTTTTGAAATAGACGATTGGTGGCTATTTGTGCTGCCTTTGTTGACGATGGTGACTTGGCGGCTGAAACGCGTACACTACTATCTTTGCTTTCCATCCCCGAATTTTGCTTTTCTTTCTTCCGTGAGCAATGCTAGAGGTATCCCAATAACGTTTATGCTATGTTTGTAATAAATTTTTCCAAAAAAAAAAAAGAGATACAAACAAATGCCTCTGATCTACAAAGGCAATGAACTACAATTAATCAAACGATGCTTTAAAGTGGAGGTAAGAATTTCTTGTTCTTGCAAACTGTTCCGGTCTGATATTTTCTTCCAGTAGTTGTATTTTGTTTCACTTCCTTAGGGTTTCTGCCCTATTTGCATTTGACTTCAATTGGGGGTATAAATTATAATATTCATGAATCAAAGCGATGCTTCTTCTGTTGATCATCATTGGATCTAATGTATTTTCACAAACCAGAATAAAAAAAAAAACAACAACAAAGTAACACAAGGGGAATTTCAAGTGTGTTGGTTTTTTTTCGTCTTTGATCCAAGTGTCCGAAGTCATGAAGCACCAAAAACAACAAGTGTCCGGAAAAAGCAACAAAGTCCGAGCCCCAGCTTGAAAATTTTTTTTTTTGCTCACCTTTCAGCAATGGAACTGAAATGAACAGGATTTTGGGATGGTAAAACTAGCGAAATCAATCTGTTTAGCATCCTTTAGGTTAACCCGTTGCTCGTACTGAAGAAAACTCCAGCAAACCAAAGAAGAAGCACCACACAAGAAGCTTTGTTCACACGCACGCGCACTGGCCTCACACACCTACACCTTTAAAGCCACTTTTCATCATGTTCAGTTCTTCCATGAGCAACTGCAGCAGCTCCAGTTGCAGTTACCAGCTTCAACAAGTGAGAAACATTTCCAAGAGAATCAAATATCCTACCTACAAATTTAAATTTTTACCAAAGAAAAGACCAATGAAAAGCGATACCAATTTGAGATACGCAATGAGACAGTTTTTGGGTCCAAAAAATTACAAAGGTGAATACATTTTCAACAAATACTACCAAGCACCAACCAACAACGTTCCAAAATATATTGTGCCGCAATACGAAAAGGGGATGGCTTTGAGAGACCCAAAAACGGGTCAAGTGTTGTCAACTACAAAAATCGACTCTAGAAGATTGATCCCAAGCGCAATTCAAAGAGGGGCCAGAACCCTGACCTCTGAAAAAGAGCTACACTACATCGTAGAAAGAGCGACTCCTGATTTTTACAAAAACACAGACAGCAATCCACTTCATGCTCCGTTTCCTTTGAATCCTTTTTGCAAAACAAACAGTCTTATTGACGGATCTTTGAAAAACTACATCTATGAAAGCATCGTCACAAACAAAGCCGATCCATCAGTGGTTTCTCAAAAGCTAAAAATTAAAGTTCCTAGACTAGAAGCAATCATTAAATTGATGTCTATTGAGAAAGATTGGGAAAAATCCAACTCTATTTCCGCAAATTTGGAAAACTATTACTCAAGCTTGTCTAAAATGTTTCCATTGTACAATGCTAGAAATGATGGTGAAAATTTACAAGAAATTCCAATTCCAGAAAACACTAAATACTCGAGATTTATGGTTTTGGCTGAATCTCAGCCTTTTGGACCATTAGATGCTGCCAATGTTTTAGGATTGGCTCCAGCAGAATCGACTTTGAAAAAATTGGCGGACATGTCCCAAGGTAAGAATACAAAAAACAAGCAAAATTCTAAAGGTAAAATTGTCATCGGAACCAAGTACAAAGGAGAGAAATCTATGTTCAAGTTTATCGATTCGAAAGTCGGCCATGTGGGTTACAGATATGGTGCTGGGAATCGTGACAGCAAAAAAGATAGAAAGATCGGGTTCAATGAAGTCGGTCAGATGATTTATTTGTAAGATGATTTGGTCAAAGAGCAGACGTTTAATTCTTGTACAAAAATTAACACTCACCTTTAACATGTATATATGTATGTATCATTTTAAATCTACGAGATGATCTTTAACAGCACTTTAGTTCATGTTTTTTGTGAAGGCATAACACGCACGATTCTTTGTTTCATTAGAGCTTTGGATTTTATAGAGAAGAACATCAACAAAAGGGAAGCTTTTGCATTAAGCACGGCATTAGAAAAGTTATTGTTGTTGTTGTTGTTGTTGTTGCTTCCTGGGACAGTTTTCAGCAAGTTTCAAGTTCTTACTGTGGCTTTCGGCTTTCTGATGTATTTTTTTCCATCATTTTCGCCCGTTGAAATGGGTCTTGCATATTTTTGTTTGTGTCGCTTTTCTCAGATTTTGCAGGAAGTGAAAATAAAAGGGATTTCTATTTTGGTCGATTTTTAACCTCTCAGTTCAAACTGTATATGAGGTTTTCCCATCATTGAAGAAGTCAATGCATCTGACAAAAGAACAGAGCCAAGGAGAATCAACAGGTGATAGAACACATATTTGAAAGAGTACGCAAACAAAACAGCTGAACCTGAAGGTATACATGGCTATATGACAAAAAACATTAAAGAAAACTGTCCTGCTGTGCATTTGGAAATATTTGAAGAACATTCAAATTGTAGAAAATTTGTGTTGTTTGATGAAATTCTTCCAATACGATTGCAAAATTTCAAAAAAGAGTACAAACCTTTGAACCTTATTGTAGAGATCAATGGTGTGCGTGTGTTTGAAAATGGTGCAAAGTTATTTAAAGACCCTGATTCAAAGCAAGACTGCTATCACATTCAGAACGTCAAGCAAATTTTTCAAGAATTTGTTTACAGCAATTATGCAGTAATGAACCAGGGGAGGGACAACATGATTAAATTTGTCTTTCAATATGAAGTACGAGAAGATCAAATTCAAGGAAACGAGGGCGTTCAAGAGGAAGACCAAACGGGGCATTTGAAAGAAGTGAGCAATGGAAAAAAATTTAAGGTTGCAAGTGAAACAAATTCTAGTGGGCCAGATAATGATTTGAGCAATAACATTACAAACAACGACTTAAAGCCCCAGCTGAAAAATAAACAGAAGAGCAATCTTTTGAGTTTTGAGCCTATCTCGCCGTTTGCCAATGGATCGATGACAAAGGAGGAACAGAACAAAATTGTAGACAAACACATGGAAACTAAATCATCTATTGAAAAAGAAACACTGTCTTTGAGCAGGATCGGTGATCATCAGTATAAGATGTATGAAACAACCGTTTCTTTCCCAATCTACTCTGTGCTATCATTCAAATTAAAAAATGTGGCTTTGAAGAAGCAGAAAAAAGTGCTTTCATCAGTTGAAATTCAACCTTCAAAAACACTGAAATATCTTGATAAAATTTATGGAACCGGTTTTGATTCTCAAGATGCTTTTTTGCAAATTAAAGACGTTTCTTACTCGTTGGTAAACGAATCGAATGTGAAACTATCACCGATAGGGTTTAGCAAAGATAAGAACATTTTTTTTGAAAACATCATACTCAAGCCAGAAAACGAATACGCTTTTAATTTTGAGGTTCCCTATGAACACAATAGCCAAGTGAAAGTCTTTATAAATTACAAAGTATTTGGAGCTTTTTGGGATTGCGGAAATATAGATGCCAACAAAAGTCTGTCCGAGACTGGCATTGATGTTGAAGTAGTTTACAAAACTAAAATTGCTGTTGAACGGAATATGAGCAATTCTTTAGTGGGACTGAGTAGCTTTTCTAGAACATCAAGGACAAACTCAGTGAACAACACTGTGAACAACTCCATTTCAAACAAAACATTTGGATACAACTATGCCACCACCTCAGCATCTTCTTTGTTACTACCTCCAGCTCACACTTTGGCATATGACGTGAATCACGGCAGTGAGTACGGTAATTATAACAGAATCAATAGCAACAACAGCATCAGCGCTCACAATATCAACTACATGAATAACACTTACCACAATACTATAAACTCAGCTTTAAGCAATAAGTTCCCCAGTTTAATTATTGACAAAGTCAATGAAACTTCAACAGCTTCTGAAAATAACACAATTTACGCAAAGGTTGGTGAACCTTTCAAAGTAAAGTTTCAGTTAAGGTACGAGAACAGTGCTAATAGCTTAACAGAGTTGGTTATTTATCAGTCTGTCAACATTCCAAATTTTACTACTTCGGCAATGTCGACGTCTACTGGTTCAAACACCACACAGTACAACATGGGCAGTGCTCAAAGTAGTAGGGCCAGCAACCCACAGAGTGGCTTCGCGTCTGCAAATACCACCACCGGCATGACCTCTCCTATAAGAATGTCTGAGCTTTATATGCCAGGCAATTCAAAAAAATCGTATAGCGGAGCGGCTCCTCACTCGTCTAAAAGTGTTATGAATCAGGATATAGCTCTGAGCAACAGGTACTACAAATGGAAAAAGTCTTTGGCACAATTGCCGTACCAAAGGGGAATTGTTTTGTTGAACAACGACTACAAGATATCAATGGAGACTATTTCGCGCAATACTATGGAGTTTCAAGTGGAATTAGTGGGTTTGCAAAAAGGGTTCTACCCAAACGTGCATGGTTTGAGAATAGTGAATCTGAACACAAGCGAAATCACGCCCTTTGGTGGCAAGTTGGCTGTTATGATTTGCTGACTGGAGCTTGCTAAAAACATTTATGCTTATAGACAAATTTTTATCAAAAGGATTTACATTATACTTCTGTTCTTGGTAGCTTCTATATATAGATATACCTTTTTAACATTGTATCATTAGTCTCTCGCTTTATCCGATCAAAGTCCGCTTAAGGCAGAAGTTATGTGTCGGGTAGCACCAGGGACTCGGGGAAACACCTCAACGTGGAAAAAAAAAAAAAAAAAAACTTGTAGGCCTAGCATGTTTCCCTTTAATAGACAAAAAAAAAAAAAAAAAGCTCTGTGTTGTTTGCCCATGTATGGAAAAAAAAATAATAACTCACAGATCTGATTAATCAGAGAGACAACATTAACGTAAATTAATTTGTTCTGGGGAGGTTAAGAATTAATCTAAGAAAAAGGAGACCGGATAAAACAATATCGATTTCAATTGATACAAAACTAACTAACATAAATATGAGCGACCAATTCCCTGCTTTAGACGACGCTGTTGACACTGGTGTCAGCGGAAACGAAAACGAAACCGATTTCCTACAGAGAGAAAAAGAACTTTTAGGAGACGAATTCAAAACTGAAGCTGACGAAGAAGTTTTGAATGAGAGCAAAGACGCGGAAATTCAGCAATTTGAAGACTCATATCCTGAATTAGATAACACACCTGCACAAGCGTCTGCTGCCAACGTGCCAGTTGAAACTAACGCTGAAAACGAATTTGGCGAATTTGGCAGTGCCACCACCGAAGATTCTGCAGCATCCGAGAAGCCTCACGAACCTAGTGAAGCCATCAAGAACTGGAAAGAAAGAAGAGACTTGGAAATTGAGCAAAGAGACAAACAAGATACAGAGAAAAAAGCTCAATTGGAAAAGGAAGCTGTTGAAAACATCAATGAATTTTACGAAAACTATGCTAAAAAGAAAGAATCTCAACTGGAAGAATCTAAAAAAGAAGCTGAAGAATTTTTGAAAAAGAGAGACGCTTTTTTCACCCAAGAAGGAACCACCACATGGGACAGAGCTATTGAACTAATCAATCTTGATGATGCCGAAGTGGTCTCAGGAAGAGACAGATCCAAGTTCAAAGATTTATTACTGAAATTGAAAGGCAATGCAAAAGCCCCTGGTGCAGGCGGGTATTAGGACCATTTCCATCGCGCTAAGTTGTTTAGTATAGAACGAAAAAATTGCGCGGTTTTCCGCAGGTATACAAATTTCGTATAAGCATTATATAAAACCAATAAAGTTTTCTCACTTTTTAAACAAAATAGTTGGAAAAAATCATAATCAAAAGCTTCAGTTTTTGCAAATTTCTTGCTCTTTTATTCGTATTATCGTAGAATAAATGGTGGGTGGTTAGTGACTTTATAGTGTTTTTCAAAACAGATTTTGTAAAGCCTGTGGGAACATTCAGTGGTTTTATTTGATTTATCGATGCAAGAAGCAAGACTAGACCCCATAGTTTTTGTGCAGCATGCAAATTTGGTAGAAACATGATTTTGTTGAACCCATACTTGAATGCACACCATTGAAAAGAGCTGAGGAAAATGTCCACGTTGGGAGTAATCTTATTGGGCAAATCGGTTGTTCCAATAGTAATGCTGGACTTTGTACTTGCAGTTATAGGGGATGTAGACAGGTGATTGAGTTGGAGACTCCAAGTTGAAACGATTTTTGAAGAGGTTTCTGACAACGACATAAAGATGTTTTTCCGTGAGTTTGAAACAAAAACCTCTGACGAATCCAACAGCTTCCTGGCTGGAACTTCTACTTGCGCAGGAAAATCTTGCACCGTATCCTCCTTGATCAACGCTCTTTTTTTCCTGCGCCATAATTTTTGCCAGATTTTATGTTCCTTTATCTTCAAGTAAACACTAGTGGATGCATAGAGTATGAGGAAATCTACCATGATATGTCTTTTTGTATTGAGCAAGTGTCGTAGGTAGGCTCCTGTTGGTGTTTTTTTTTTGTTGTTGATCTGAAAAAACGCAGTCAAAAAAATTATTAAACCACTTTGTTTTGCATATTGTTCAAGCAAGGTGGACTTTTCTAGTTTTAGTTTTGATGTTGATGCTTGTGCTGTCCGCACTAGCATGTCGTATAGACAGTCTCCTGCAAGCTCAGAATTCAAGGTGTGTAGCATATTTTCCGTTGGTGTTTCATTTAAAGTAGATTGTTTGGTGTAAGGTTTTAAGGTATGCAGCAGCAATATATTCCAGTTGATTCGAGGACCATGCAGCGGCAAAAAAAAATTTTGCCAACTCTTGAAAAACTTCAACTCGCTGTATTTGACTTTCAAGCTCAATGGATATGCAAATAAAAGTAAAACTGCAAATTTGAAATATTGCGATAGTTTGAGCCTTGTTTTGCGAACGAATTTCAAGTAAACCGCCAGACCCGCGGTGGATATGATTTTTTTAAGCAGAGCCTGCCATTTCAGCGGGTCAGACAAAATAAGAGTATCAAAAACTCGCTGGCTGTAACTTCGACTCATTTTTTTATTTTTGCCAATTGGGGTATTGTGATGACTATCGTGGTTGTCCCCCTTTTTTTTGGCTTATTTTTGCTAGTCATACGGGAAGAGAGTTCGTTTCATATCAAGCAAAGATCAGGCATCATTTCGTGTAGTTGTTCCTGATAATTTCCATTCGGATTTGTTATCAGAGAGTTTTTATGTTTTTTTGTTTTTTCGTTTTTTTGTCTTTGTTTTTTTTTTGTTCTTTTTTCTTTGCTGTGTCACTTTGCGTAATTCCGTATCGGCATCTGGAAATGTACGTGTTTGAGCAACGCGTTTGCGTTATTAATCCTTTTATTTCTCAAATCATCATTCAACTTTGTGTTTTTGCAAAAAAAAACCTATAGATCAAAGTAAAAAAAAAATTGTGATGCCCAATGAGTGGATCGTTAAATCTGAAGATATCTGAGTTGGTGGAGAAGAGATTGAAATACTATAATGTTCCTGTGAAAGACAACGATGTTAAAGGAAGTAAACAAACTAGGAAATACACTGAACAGAAAAATGAACAAGTGCTAGCTCTTTTAAAAACACTAGTAACAGGCAACATTGATGAAGCTGTGGAACAAGTCTTTGAAGAGTATCATGATGAGGTGCACCAGTTTTACGAGCCAAATGTTGTCAACACCGTTAGGAAGCAAAAAAAAGACTTGCTAACAAGTATAAGCGAACAGCTTGTTACCAAAAACGTTAAAGAAAATATGTCTCTTTTGAACAGACTGGATCAAAACAAAAACTCTTATCATCAAGTGCAGCCCGAACTCCTTGATATTGACTTCTTATATGCCAAGCACCAGTTTTTCACTCGATACGGTAAGCTGATACAGGAAAAGTTGCAGCGCGAACAAGACAAGAAATTTGAGAAGAGCCTTGAAGAAAATCAAAAAGACCACGAAAACCAACGGACACATGACAATATTGACCAATCACCGTCACAGAGCTTATTGCCCCATAATGGCACCAACGAAACAGACAAACTAGACGAGCAAGTGGGCCTTGATGAACAGAATGGGCACAAGCCCGGAAACTTGCAGTTCAAAAAAGATATGCACACATATAACCTCAAGTTTTCACCAGATTGACTAACAGCAACTGGACTTTCTTGACCAAATTCTGTTTCCATTG
>ERZ794936.705-NODE-705-length-13712-cov-5.279271_pt1 | contig 13712 bp, 7 predicted proteins | sample MGYA00511083_ERZ794936 | MGnify/ENA primary metagenome ERZ794936 (study PRJEB30137, sample SAMN04331409) | food metagenome | isolation source: Y2 must sample point D1 replicate A | place: Australia: South Australia | collected 2014 ... | reverse complement strand
GTGTATTTATTTCGACTTAAATTACAGGAGTTTTCAAATATTTAAGGTTCGGAATTATATGAATATTATGGGCTTTGACTGAACTTTTTGCTGAAAAAAGGATTTGAATACAAACTTTAAACCCATAAACACGCCAAAATGACCCCAGAAGGCTTTAATATCGATACAAACACTGTGAATTAATCGAGTTTTGGTACCACGAAAAAAACAAAAATACGTCGTCCGAAAAAAAAAAATATAGCTTCGAACAGTGATTTTTATAAGCTAATATTTTTACCCTAGGTTTTAACAGATTCGATCACGGTTATTGTATGAAAACATGGGTTAGGTGTGTAAGCTCGAACAGACCAGAAAGCACTAGGATCAGCTTATATTAAAGAATTATATTGTTATTTTAACGTTCTGATATACTGCCAAGGCTTAGAGAAACAAACAACAACTTTTTTTTTCTGTTGCTTCATTTGAAAACATATAATTCGGAATTAAAACGACATTAGAACCGATCAACTAAAACTTAGGGATAATGACTGAACCTAAAAACCACGAAGAACCACACAAAAAAAAACGTAAAAGAAACACAGTTGTTTGCTTGCCATGCAGAAAGAGGAAAATCAAATGTGACAGAAAGAAACCATGCACACAGTGTGTTTACAGCAATGCAAGTAACTTCTGTTTTTATTCATCACCGCAATGGGCTTTGGATGCGTTTATGTCAAACCAACAAAACCTTGATTTGAATACCAAAGGTGCTTTGAAGGCACTAGGCCAAAATGAACAAGCTGTTGATATAGATGCCAGAAGGGATAGCTCAAGAACAGCCTCGATAGCATCGGGGTGTGATGCTGGTGTAATTGGCGAAAATATAGACATATTAAAGGAGACTTTCAATCACATGTCGCAATTGACAAAAACGGATTCTAAATCTGATGGATCTATTTCTCCATATTTGAATGAATTGTATAGACAATTGGATGATATTAAATTCAAGATCGAAGAGTACACCAACAAGACCAAGGAAAATACGTCGGATGAACTGAATTTGAACATTTCTATAGATTTTTTCAAACATTTCAAAACCCTTGAGATTAAAAGATCATCAGACATCAGTTGTAAGCCTTTGAGTACTTCGTCTTTGATCAGAAAAGATCAGTACTTACAATTAGTATTCCAGTATTACAACGCAAGAACAATCATTAGAAAACTTAATAAGAATTGCTTTCCTGGTTCGAGAAAGCAAACCAGAGGTGCTGAAAGTAACATTGCTCATTCAGTTTTAGATTTGATCAAAATAAACGAAGACAAGATCCCATTACCTAATTCTATTCTTGACAAAAAAAGAAAAGATGCAGGTATTTTAAGAATAATAAACACTTCACTTACAGCATCTAATGAGAAGGGGGAATTCAAAAACCAGCAGGAACAAGAAGAATCTGAAACGGCAAAAGAAGCAGTAAAAGACGAAATTTTAAATGTTCTAAAGGAAATTCCTGTTGTTTATTTAAAAAAATACATGGTTAGCTTTTGGGATTTTGTTTATCCAACTTTACCCATTTTAGATCGTAGTGAGTTTGAAGAAACCTTAACCAGAATTTTGGGTGGGCTTGATATCATGAGTGTTGATGAAAATGATCCAAATCAGCAAGATACAACAATAACAAAAGTTGAAATAACACTTACTTTTGACTTAATCCATTTGGCAATGTTTTTGGTTATGTTGAGATTTTCATATTTGGTCATTATTGCACAATTAAAAATGCATACTGTGGATAGAATCCTTCTTAAAAAACTAAAGATTCCAAGCACGTTCTTCAGCTTAGGAAACAAGTGTTTAGGCTTTTACAAGCCATTTAAGAAATCAAAGCTGATATTGCTGCAATATTTCATACTTGTGAAAAACTACAGTTTGTTTTCGGTTGAAGATGGAGAAGGAAATGATATTAATCAAGGAACGGTTTTGGAAAATATATGTGCTATTTTGATCAAGATGATTGGGTTAAATAGAGATCCTGTTAAAAACCAAGAAATTCATGAGTTTTGTTTCCAAGAAAAATCAGAAATACACATGTATACCATAAGAAAGTTGTTTTGGGTTGCAGTAACAATGGACCACAAGACAAGTTCTCTTACTGGTTTCTTGTCAAATTTCAGCACAGATTTTATTAAGTCGTACACAGATACACTCTTTCCAACAGCATTAGATGTTAATCTACCTAAAAGTAAATATGATCATAACATAGAGGTTGGAATTTGTGAATACCTGAAGTCAAGCGTCAAAGTGTCCATTTTGTTCAACAAGATTATTGAGGGTACCAGCAGATTACACAACCATATGAGCTTGAAAGAGTTAGTCAAAGATTTGAACGAATTGACTAGTGCATTAAAGGCAAACAACTGTGAATTGAATAATATGAAAACCTTTGACATTACTAATTTTACCAAAGATATTGAAGAAGTTGATTATAAGGATATTGATCCAGAAGTTTTAAAATTATCTTTGGAAAACTTTAAAATCATTGAATTGAATTTTTTGACTCTTAACCTAAAAGTCAGCACTTTGCATGCAATTTTAATATTCCTTGAAGATAAAAATGTAATGGCTGATGATCCCGTTAACAAGCAAGTAGTGACCAGAATGATAGCAGAGATGTTGATAGAGAATCTAGTAGAATTAAGTGATATTTCACACATGTACTTGAACAATGAATTTAAACATTACATATTGAAATTAGATTTCCATTTAAATAGATTGGTTCAGTTAGCTGTGGAGAAAACGTGTTTGGTGATGGCTTCATTGGCTTTGAAAACAAGTTTTGCATATTCCGATAACAACAACAAAGAAGCCATGAAAACCAGGGAGTCTGTGTTTTACTATTGTTTGTTAATAATGAACGAAATGGGATCTTTGTTGTTTAATTCTTGTGGTATTAAATACTACCAAGGTTATAAATCGCTGATAACTTTGAGATTTGTCTTTAAGTTATTAAATTATTATCCTTTTGAAAGCACTTCCACAGCAATGATTCAATTTTTCATGAACTTTTACACTTTATTACAACAGAAAACAGATAGTAGTGATTTGGAAACGCAAAAGAAGATTGCCATGCTGTTTGAGAAAAATTGTTATCAAAGAGGTATACAGCTGCCTAAACAAATGGTTGATTTCATGACTAATTGGAAATCTTTAAATGTAGGCTCAAAAGCTGCATTTGAACACACAAAGTTCAGCAATTGTTTTAATGACTTTGAGCTGGTAGAGAACATGCTGAATAGACTAAAAAATAGCAAATCTGTGAGAAATCAGATTTTCAAGTTTAGCTATAGATCAAGTGGAAAGTTGTTTAAAAACAGCGAGTTGGAGGCACATGATAAAGGCAAAAATTCTAGTTTTAGTGAAATGAGAAACGTCCCCAATGATGATATTGGTAAAATGGAGAACAAACAAACTAATTTACCTAATTTTACTATCATCACTGAACATTGTGCCAGAAATATCTTGAATGAACCAACAAACAACAATAACAACCCTGTTTTTGAGCTGAATTCTGCGGTGAATACTTCTGGCAATTTTCCTGACATCATGCAATTTTTAGATGAGCCTTATGGACAAAGAACACACGACATTAACAATTTAAATTCTCAACAGCAAATACCTAGTCTGTTGGGAGATGAAAAGATTGTCAAATACCTGGTTCCTGGGTTTGAAGCCAAGATGCAACAAATCAAGAAATCCACAAACAACGAAGGTCCATCTTTTGAAAAGGATGAGATGAGATTGAACTTTGATGAAAACAACGGCGAAATCGATGCTTTCAATGATGCTTTTTTCAATTACGGTTTAGATGTTCTGTTAGGTGAAAATGAAATGTTTCCTCAAGAAGATAATTTATTCACTCCATAAGTTATATATATACATTCACGAATGCTCATACTTTTTTGTAGACTAGTACTCTTCTGCTCCATTGGTTGAAATCTTGAGAACAATTGTACAATAACTTCATGTCGTCATATTCGTCTAACACCAAAGTATCAAGGCCTCTTTTGTCTTTAGTAGGCACCCAGAATGCCAATCTCCCATTCTTGGGTAGTCTAGCTTGAGCAAACTTCAAAATATCTATTATCAATTCATCTAATGAATATTGTTTTTTAGAAGCTATGTAGTCTTCGTGCAAGTAGGCTAATTTACCGTCCTTCATGCTATGCTTGGAGTTGTTGATGATATCCTGATTATCAGACCCTAAAACTTTTATACCTTCTCTGATTCCATATGGAGGATCACACATTATCGAATCAATACTCAAGTCTGATCTTAAGGCATTGTGTGTGAAATCCATTGTCAATAAAGATACCAATTGATGAGATTGCTTGTAATATTCAAAATTTAAAGCAATCCCTTGAACATTTTTGCTTATCTTCAAGTTTTGGATGTGCTCCTCCAACCCAACTTCATTTGGCGTTTTGTTTTTCCTATTATTCAAATGCTCACTTGTGGAGCTTTTGCTGCTGTTTCCTCTCAACATTCTTCCATCCATGTCAGATCCCAAAACCAGGGTATTCTTTTCTATGGTTGCTGCAGCGGTTAAGAACCCACCAGTACCACAGAAAGGATCATACACAAACTTGAAAGGTTTGACTAAAGATAAATTACATGTGACTAAACTTAACTCAGGTTCAAAGGTGGTGGTTCCTATGTATGGTCTTTTGTTCAGTCTCAGTTTGTCAAGAATACCCTTAGATCTCAAGGATAATTGAACAAGTTTAGTAAAGTATATTGTGCAAGGAGTTTCATCAGTGACTTCTTTATAATGCTCAAAAATTTGAAAAATCACTTCTGGAGATTTCAAATTGATTTTATTTTTGATGTTCAAAACAGCAAATTCATTAAAGATTTCAACCATTTCTGGCATAGTATACTTGCTTCTTTTATTCGATGTGTGTAATTGAAACTTCATTGATTTTTTGTTAAAATCTTCATCTAATAATAATTCATTAAAATCTTTGTTTATGTTGTTGAATATTTCTTTATAAGTTGGACCTTCACTAAAAAGTTCATAAATCCCATTTGTTAAGATAGATCTCTGTACTAGTAATTTAGCGGATTCGGAATTTGGTAGATCTATAATAAGGTATGGATAATTGGCATCGTATTTGACGGCTTTAAAATCAATATCAATGTTGTATAATTCAGCCAAAGATTCCAGTTCCGGTATACGAAATTCCAGATGACACTGACTTAATTGTAGTAAGTATTTAGGCATTTTTGCAGAGCTAAGATGTTGGTGCTTTGGTTTTGATTATAATTATTAAGAGTATATTAAAAATTCACTTTAAAACTAGAATTTTTCAAATCCCAATAATGATAATAAAAAAAAAAGCAATTTTCACATCACGTGCTGGCTTACAAAAGCTTTGATTTTTGCTCCGTTTATTTCCTTTCCCAATGATCACCTGATACGAAACCTACGCTAACAAACTGGTAAGCCCAATCTTTAAAAACCTTGAAAACACAGAGTTATCCTTGGAAAAAGCCCAACTCGGTATTTCTTGTTGTATTAATACGCAATTTTTGTTTTTGTTTCAAGTGAGAAGTACGTTTAGTGTTAAGTTGATACAAAAAAAACTCTCTAAAATATGCTTATATTTCAAGTTAATGTCGCAGTATTATGTTCTTCATAATTGATAATTGTGTTTCATATATTTAAAAAATACCGTATGAGGGGCAAAATTAATTGTGAAGAAAAAAACATCAATTGTCATGCTGCATTGTACCATAGCGGAAGATATTTCCTACTTGGGAAGTTAAATTTTGGCAGAAAAAAAAGGATGAAAACTAACCTCTACATATCGGAACGGCTGCATGCTTCCGAAATGAGAAAAACAATAGAAAAATACAAAAATCAAGATAAGCAGGAGTTACGCAGTTTACCCACTCAGAAAAAGTTAAATTCTGCTTTTGTTTTTATCGTCTTTTATCAGGAGAAATTTATATGCAATGATGTATGATAAAAATGGCTTTCAAGATATAGACATAGTTATTGTACTACGATAATGCAAGTCTCGTTTCTTTTGTTGAAATCAATTATACAATAAGATATATTTTTGACATAAGTGAATTTACACCTTGTTAATATACGAAAAGTATAGCATATATTGGCAGTTTGCATCATAATACAAAGATGAAACTATTCGAAGTACTCATTATATGAAATATATTAGAAAAAAAAAGTACCATCAAGACTGACCATTATTTAAAACAGTGTAAATTTCACGATTTTTTCTTCATATTACTTCAATTTGTGAATAAAGAATGATTTCAGTTGATGCTCATTATCTTCTTTAACTTGTTTCTCTCTTTTAAAAGATGACCAAAAGCTGTTTGCTGAGTAAACAGTGACAAATTGCAAAGTCACATGCCAGAATGATCCCATTATTGCTCACTCACATCAGAATCACACTTTATCTCTGTCTCAACGTCTTGACATCATTCCAAAAATCCCATGGGATTTTATCTCCATTTTTTTTTCGGATATGTAATCATTAGGTAATTTTACTCAGCAAAAAAAAAAAAACGCACACACTTATTTTTAATAATGTTGCCATAATAAACACAGATCATACACAGTAATGAACGAACGGATAATTCATTTTTCACATGGATATTAAAATAATCAATTCCTAAGAATACATTCTGGTGTCTTATTTACGTAAAGAATTCACACTTCGGGTGAAACCAAATATATGGAAGTTTAACCGGATTTAACAAAAACCTTCGAAAAAAGACGTTCTAATCCCCACGATATACCAAACGGCTCTTAACTCCTTGAAACGTCTATTTTTCGTTGCCTAGATCTAACCCTCCTTTTAGCTTGTTTTAAATTTGAACTGGACAATATTTACAGTTATAAGTGGCTATTGCTTGGAAGAAGATAATATTACCAATCAGATATAAGGTAATAGAACAGGCCCTATCTATTTTTTTTTCCTATTTTCAATTGATTTTTTCCCCAAATAGCAGTCACATCTTAGGTTATATCGTTAACTCTCTAGGCTATAATTACAATTCGACTTATAATTTTTTTTTTCAAATCAATGCCTTTAATAACAATGAATCACAATTTAAACTCCAATACCCCCAATAATAAAGAAATCAATAGTGCAAACGAACATAGTAATTTTAATAACAAAATGTTCAATTCAAGTTTTCTGAACCAAAATAACAGCAGCTCCAAAGATATTTTTCTACAGCATTCCAGACAACCTCAAAGAGAGATTCCAAACATTCAAAGTGCAAATAATCCACAGCCGAACTTGCCGTCCTTAAGTAAATACAACATTTTGCCGCCTTCTAATTTTCCAAGAGTAATGAACAACAGTCAAACTCATCTATCCTTCAACAACAGCCACGGAGGATTTTACATACCCAAGCTTACGTCTCCTCAAGAATACATACATCAAAAGACACAAGAATATATCAATAAACATCCGGAAAGCATAAACTTAATCAATAATGAACAGAAGAAAAAATCACTCGATTTAACAAAGATAACACTTCAAGACGATATTCGTAACAAAAACATTTTAGAAGAAAACCACATTCATAAGAAACCAGCTTATAATTCAGATAAGCTTATACCTGTAGAATGTCCAATTTGCCATAAAAAATTCAACAGATTATCTTCCTATACTAACCACAAGAACCTTCATACGGGAGAAAGACCATACACATGCAAGACATGTGGAAAATCATTCAATGCTAGTCCGAATCTGTCGAGACATAAGAAGATTCACTTAAGAACCAAATAAAATGTATACATATCTATATATTACTACCAAAAAAACAAACAATCATTAACATCACTTCAATGAAAACTGTCTATATATTTTTTTTTGATTAATACATACAATTACTTAAGCGTCTACGGTTTAGGTACAACTTTAATTTATTACTTGGTAGTGCCGTTTGTTGTATCCATTTTATTTTCGTTACACTAAACTTTCAGAAAACAATTTGTTATTATATAAAATTATAATCCTTATCTGCGTTCTTCATTGCTGAGTATCTCTTCAAGTTCAATAGACTCGACTAATCCACCCATTACATTGTATGTTTTGTTATGATTTTCTTCTTGATCTATTAACCCATTTTCTTCATCTTGCAATATGTGTTCTTTTTTCTTGTTTTCCAACACCTTGTAGAAATTATAAACTATAGCATCTCCAATAATTATTAACATTGATATCCATTGTCCAAAGCCGTGGCTCAATCTTTCTTTAAGAACTAGCATGGATACCAAAATGGTAACAACTTCTTTCAAAATCCCCAAGATAGACAACGTCAAAGATGAGTTTGTCTTTTGAAGAATGTTGTACTCAGATAAAGTCAATCCAAACACTAAAACACCTGGAATTAATAGCATGAAAAATCCTTTTATCTGGTACGGCAGAGATGTAGGGTTGTCAAAGCATATTTCATTGATGAAATGTGGTATTGATGGTCTTTCAACAACCAATGAAGTAAGAAACAACACAAGTGATGAGATAGGTGCTAGTTGCTTGATTGTCTTGATAGGGTTCTTTTTCTTAGGTTTTTTATGGACATCATTGGATGTTCGAATATCTACACTTTCACTAACAGTTACAGCATCTAGATCTTCATCAATTGGTGTTTTTTTCTTGTGTACAACATTACTACGAAGAATCAATTGAGTAATAACCCATCTAAGACCACCCAGAATTGCAGAGCCCAAAACCAAAAAGACTCCAAGAATAAACTCTTTTTTGTTTTCTTCAGAGGTTTTTCCGTCATCTATGGTAATCTGATCTTCATCTCTTCTCCAAACATCAACCATCAATGTATTTTCTTGTACCTCAAAAATAGGTTTATTAGTATCAATATTTATAGCCTCTGTGTGCATGTCAGTGAACATACCGTATTCCTTCCATGATTCATCCATAAATGTTCTCTTTTCTTTCTCCTCCTCTTTCTTATCGTTATCTTGGAAATAAGTCATTCCGCACACTCCTAACATCATTACTACAACAATCATTCCTAGCTTCCAATCATACTTTTCCAATCTGAACATCACACTGAATAACAAAACAAATGCTATGCTTGATGTTTTTATCACTAAATAAATAGTCAAAGTTATGTACTTTAAAGATAAATTTGAAAACCCTATGTCTAATGCAGTAAAAATAGCAACTGGAAGTCTGTAAATCCATGGAATTTTGTTGGATACTGGGTTATTATGTTCTTCCAATGGTGTGTGAACAAAGTACCGATTTTTGACCCAAATATACAGAAGACTAATAAAATATAACAAAATTTGATGAATACTGGTCATTAATAATGGATATGGAATCTTAAGCTTCGAAATCACATGTTTGTTGTAAATCGATAGTAAAATACTTGAGATGTACCAGCTGACAGTAAGGAAAGTTACCTGTGTTTTGAATCCCATCTCTATTTTATTTCCTCGTCTTTAATATATATATATATGAATTAGTAGCCAGCCTAATTCAATTTCTTTTTTTCTTTGTTCAAAAAATATATAACAAAAAAACGCCTTTACCTAATAAGATATATGGCAATATATGTTTAAATACTGGTTGGTTTCTATAGTATGAATTCATCAAAACAACTTAAATAACAACATTTCAAATATTCATGCTGCTACAAGAAAAACCATAAAAATATTTAAATCCGATGTTAACTATTCACACGTGACTTTGCTTTTAAAAACATATATATATATACAATTTACAATGTCTCTATTAACGCCTTACTTGGTTTCTTCAACAATCTTCTTGTTTTCCAAGTAATTGTACTCCCAAACCTTTGTTGGCGGATACTCTGTTGGAACTCTATATTCAACAGGGAATCTTTTATTCTTATCATTATCCTTGCTCAAAAGATATAGATCCGGATATAAGGTTTTCATAGTATCCATTGCTTCTTTCATGCTAGCATATTGGTTTTCCAACTGTTCTTGTCTTGCAAGATGTTGTTTGTTCAAATAAAGAGTTCTGTATCTCTCAATAATTCTATGCTTTAAATAATCCTCTTTATTCAGACTGTTGCTCAATAAATCACCTCTTCTGACTTTGTCGTTGAATAAATTGTTTACTTGAGATTGCAACTTAGATGGTTTTTTACTATCGGCGGCCAATTTAACTATTGTGCTTCTAAACATGTTTATAGTTTGATATGTATGTGCGTATTTGTTTGTACAGGTCTTTTTCTAATAGCCTTATTCGACCTATGTATTCGATTATCCAGCAGCATAAATATATTGAAAATTTTTCACTGCTGAGAAAGGAAAATACGTGGACTAAAAGAGGAAAAAATTTTTTTTTGCCAAAAAAACGTGATGTCGGAGTTAAAGAAGCACGTGATTAAAATAATGCTGATTCTTATAGACTTATCTCCGCATATGCGGAGATAAGCTTACCAAAAGTAGTCATGGGAGGTATGATTGACACACACAAGCTTGGGTGACAGCTTATCCTGTGGGTGAAGACTTGTCCCTAAAGCTTGGGTCACAGCTTATCATGTAGGCAAACACTTCCTTCTTCAGCTTGTGTGACAGTATATCAATACACACATCACTTCTAGCACTAAAAAAACTAAACATCTTTTATCGGATTTAAAAGAAAACATACATATGATCTACATTTATATTGTTAAAAACCACCATCCATGGAAAGACCTTCTTCATCGTAATCATCGCTTTCTACTTTAATATCTCGGGTATTGCCCACAGTATACTTCTGTTGCAAACCCATATTGTATCCTGTATTCAAAACTTTGTTGGCATATGTGTTTTGAGACCCATTGCTTTCAGATCTTCTTTGCTCATTCATCATATTTGGTGGAGATACATTGGTTGTAGTAGTGCTTTTGTTTGATGGACTATATTCATCACCATTTCCTGTGTAATGATCATCATCCAATGCTTGGTAATCGTCATCTGCATTTCTAACATAATCTTTTACCATTCTGTTACTGTACATTGGAGAATTATTGTTTGCTTGCATTTGTTGATTTTGTTGTTGTTGCAACAATAAATTCTGTTGTTGATAAATTTGTATTATCAACTGTAATTGTGAAGGATTGTTACTGTTAACCAAATTACTGAGGTCCATTCTACTAGCATCAACTAGAGGTTGAGAGATTCTGTTCATGTTTGGTGCGTTTCCATTAAACATTAATGGTTGTAAATCAGGCGAGTTTCTGTTTATGAATCTCTTGAAATTTTCTTTCTCCAACTTTTCTCTAGCCAACTTCTCCCTATATTCTTTCATTTCCTTTTTAGATCTTCTTCTCTTTCTTTTTGTATTTGCATCAATTGGGATGACTTGGTCAGGATGTATGACTATTCTATTGTCGACCAACTTTTCAACAATAGGTGTATCATTGACACTTTGATGAGTTAATGGACCATCAATGTTTGAACCTTCACTAGTTGAAATATCATTTAGGCCTTGACGAATTCCTAAGGATTGTTGTTGAATAGGAGACAGTTTATTGCTGCTGGATTGAGGTGATAAAATGTTTCCACTTGTGCCACTTCCAACCGAAGTCAACTTATTTGAATCCCCAAAGACAGGAGTATTCATATTAGACATTGGTGTTTTTCTTTCAGCCATATCAACAATTAGGTCAATGACTTCTCTGTTGGAAAATACTTCAGGCTCAACAACTGCTGATTTTGTGAAAATAAATCTTGCATCGTTATTGCTGAACTTGATTAACTTCAAAACACATTTGTTGTTTCCCTTTCTTTTTTCTTCATCATCCAGATTGGTTTTTAAGCTATATCCATTAGGCAATGCTGAACAGGAGCCTGCCAATACATGATTATTACAGAAATCATCGGCATTGGCAAAACGTTCATTGCAACAAATACAAGTTCCTGGTAACTTTGTTGTATCAACTTTAGGTTTACCCTTGATGCCTGGACCTTGCTCTAGTTTCTTTTGTTCTAATAAAAGCTTTAATGTATTTCTGTCTACTGAGTAGTGCTTCTTCTTTAAGTGAATCATCAATGTGTCTTTTCTCCAAAATTCACCATTATGATTATGACAAACACGGTTCCTAGATTGGTACTTTTTTCTGTCATCTTCAAGATTCTCCTCGGTTTTGTAGTAGCTGTTATTCAGATTATTTTCCATATAGCTCTTTATTTCAGAAACGTATCTGTAATATGGACATGTAAATTCTTTAACTATGGCATGTTTTTTAATATGTCTTGATAAGTAACCTCTTACTTGGAAACTTGCATCACAGTAGTGGCATACATAATTCACACCTTCTGGCAAGTAGAAATTCTCCGGTAAAACATCTGTGCCATTTCCGTTTGATGAGACTGGGGAGACTTTATTGCTGTTATTATTAGCGGTTATGCTTGGACTGTTTGTGTTGCCTTGCTTTAGAAGACTACTGCTGTGGTTGTTGAATGATGAAATCGATGGTGGAATCATCTGCGGAGTTTGTGCATATTGAGAAACTGAAATATTCTCATCATTTGGCAACCCACGTATGCTTTGTGGTGAGAATATACCCTTTGAAGATGGGTATGAATTATGGTTGAATGATATACTATTGTTAAAGTACTTATTGTGTGTATTTGGGGACACAATAGAGGATAGAAGTAAATTGTTTGTGGATGGAGGATTGTTGTTATCCGTGCTCATGAAATTGTTGTTGAATTGTGTTGAATAGCCATTCATGAAGTTGGCTGTAGGCTGTGTATGATGGGTTGTTTGGTTGTTTTCATTATAAGAACATGGAACAGCTGTTGAGTTTACCGACAATGTGTTGTCGACGACTATTGGCTTAGGGAACAAACTGAACTCTTCGTTGCTTTGCTCATCCTCATCCTCTTCACTGGAAGGTAGGTCTTCTTCTTGCTCTTCCGAAAACAAACTATAATTGTCTAATTCATCATTGTTTTTAGCAACTTTGCTGTTTTTCTCCCTTATTGCTTTTTCTTCAGCGTCTCTTTTGGTATGTATAAGCTTTTTCACTTTAGAAAGAAATTTAATCATCGTTAGTATATTTTCAAATATAAAAAATATTGTATTTATTGAAACTGGGTCGACAGCGAGTAAGTATCAATACAATATATGGGCTTGGACTATATATTTATATGTAAAAATTTACGAAATATTATTTATATGGTGTGTCGTAAATTCATATTCCTTTTAAATAAGCAAAAGTCCGTTGATATTATCCTAAAATATAATGATAATATTCGCTTCGAAACGAAGGATCTACAAGCTTTATTTCAATTTATTTCAAAATAGTCGTCTACTGCCTTCTTTATCCGCTTTATTCGGACATTCCCCCGAGGCGTATGAAAAAAACATAGGAAAAAATTTTCGTCCCTTATAAAATGCGTTTGCGGGGTTTTTGAAAATTTATATAAGCCACATTTCCTAAAAGGGAAAAAGAAACGGATTTACGGTTAAAAAATTAGGCAGGGTAAGTTTTTCAGGGGTCTCAAATATGTCAAATATATCGGACTAGGAGTCATAGTTGCGATTGCTCATGGTAGTCAAAGACGAGGTATTAAGAGGTGTGTTTGATTTAAACGACTGAGAGGCAGTCAAGAGCTGCTAAGAAAGATCCAAAGTATATTAAGAAAAAAAAATGATTAAAACGAAGCATTACGTCCATATTTGTTCACATTGAAATTTTCAACTCTTTGATT
>ERZ794936.704-NODE-704-length-13730-cov-32.638099_pt1 | contig 13730 bp, 4 predicted proteins | sample MGYA00511083_ERZ794936 | MGnify/ENA primary metagenome ERZ794936 (study PRJEB30137, sample SAMN04331409) | food metagenome | isolation source: Y2 must sample point D1 replicate A | place: Australia: South Australia | collected 2014 ... | reverse complement strand
GAAGAAGAAGAAGAAGAAGAAGAAGAAGAAGAAGAAGAAGAAGAAGAAGAAGATCTTACTGATGATGAGATGGAGGCAGAGGAGAATGACGAACACTCCATACTTAGCGGCTATGCAGAGAACGCAATTTCTGATGAAGAGCACGAAGATTGGGATGCGCAAGTAAACTATTCAGGCAGTCAATCTGGAGACTTAAACTCAAGGTGGACGCCCCCTTCGCAGTTTGGAGAAGGAAATATGGACGGTGCGTCTATTTTGTTTACCGCTGCCCAAGAATATTTGAGCGAATCTCAGACCGGGTCGAGCTCTTCTGCACCGCTTTGGGCTTCAAGAACACATGCAGCTACTGACAATAATTTTTTTGCATCTCGTCACGCTAAAAACAAATTCCTGTTTTTTGAGAAGAGAAAAGAAGAGATTCTTGGTTTAGGATTTGCTATTGTTTTGAAATCCCTTTTGATGACCGACTCTGCTGACCCAGGTTTAGCACCCATTGTCAACATATTGATCAGCAAACTTGATATTGCGCCCAGAAGACCGAGATTGAGTTCTTCGGACTATTGAGTTGCCAACATACATACACGTTATCTCAACCTGAAATAGAAACAGAAACTTTAAAAAGTGTATTAAAACTCACTCTTTGCAAGCAACAGTGTTATCACTCTACCTCAGCTAGGCAAATTGTCGAAACCTGTTATGGAATTGATCAAATTTTGAAGCCATAATACGCTTTGTGACACAAAGTCGGCGCCATTGGGCAAACCAAAATTAATTTAATTTCACGTGATATTGTGCTTTTTCTTTTTTTTTTTTTTTTTTTCATTTTATTTTATTTTTTTCATTATATTTAGTCTAGAAATTAATGCACACAAAGGTATCGCTAGACAAACGCACAGATTTTTGGTTTTCTTGAGGACAAAAAACTGTGGAGACTTATAATTGTGGTGAAAATAGTGGAAACTGTGGTACTTGGCTGTTTAGTGATTAACGATTTTGGATATTAAGTCGTCAAAAGCACAAATCTTTCGCACGATGCTGACCATTGAAAACCAGAACAACTTCCAACGACTTGTGCAAACGTAGATTCGTTTATTTGCTGAAAAAGATATACGTCTATATATACACTTTCTTTTTTCATTAATTTGAGTCTTGAAGAGCTTTCCATTTAGGAATCGAAAACATCTAAAAGAAAAAAACACAAAGGTGAAGAAAAACCATAAAAAAAAAACACCAGAATGTCGAGTTACCAAACCAATCCTTTTGGTATTCCAACTGATTCGTTGGATTTGCCAAAATACACCACTCCATCTATTGGTATTCAGTCCGTGTTGTTCAACCACTTGGAGTCCATTTTTTCCTACAAAACGTTTAGCGAACCGGACTTACTTGATGCTGGTTTGAAGAAATGGGTTGCCAAAAACAAAGAAAAAGTTTATTTTCAAGAATTGCAAATTAGAGCCGGTGCCGGTTCTTTGCCATTAGGTTTTCAAGCTACTGACGGTAACAATAGCCCTGTTGGTATTGTCACTCCAGGGTACGGTTTGAAATACTTGTTTAGCACTTTGAGAAAAAATGCAGCAACAAACGATACCTTCAAATTGGCTTTACAAGTTGCTGCCTTGGACTACTCCAACGGTGTCATCAAAACTGACTACGTCACTCCACTGAGAATTGCTGAAGCTTTGAATTTCCCAGTCATCACTCCAATCAATCACAACGAAGTCAAACACACTGCCGCTTTCTCTTTGTTTTTGTCTCAATACGGTAGCGCAGTTCATTTGTTTGACGGTGCCAACTATGCTAAAACTTTGGCTAGCTCCAAAGACGAACCATCATTTACAGCCATTCCACCTGTTAACACTATTGCAAATGCTCAAAAGACAGACTTGGATCATTTTTTGTCTGCATTTAACGATTCTTCGGCTGTCAAGATCCACAACTTCAAATACTTTGGGTCTGATAACGCCAAGACTGTTTTTGTCACATATGGTTCTTTGGAATCTGAATTGTTTGCCAACTACGCTGAAAATGCAGAAATTGGTCACATTGCAATTAGAATTCCATTTCCATTTGCAACTGACAAATTTGTGGCTTTGTTGCCTAAACATGCTGAAAATGTTGTTGTTATTGGTCAAACTTTGACTCCGTCAAGCAAATCTGATTTGCAAAAAACTGTTGTCAGCGCTTTGAAACAATTTGAAAAATCCAACATTCAAGTCTCAGAGTTTGTTTACACTCCAGACTTTATTTGGTCTCCAAATGCTGTGGCACAAATTGTCGAGTCCCATGTTCCAACTGTCGCTTCAAACTCCGCCTCGACAAAAGATTCTTCATTTGTTGTTTGGGCTGATGACCACAACGCAGAAAACTTGGACCTATCATCCAAATTAGTTCATGCATTGTCTTTGGTTGACGGGCAAAAGATTTCTTTTAGAACCAAATACGACAACGTTGCTAATGCTGGTACTTTCCAAGCTCAGTTCATTTCCTTTAATGCTAAATCGCAAAAAATCGTTTCCAACGTTGACAATGCCGACGTCACTTTTGTTGCAAATTTCAACATTTTGAATGAGTTTGACGTTACCAATACAACAAAAGAAAATGGGACTGTTATTGTTGTTTTAGACAAAAAATCGATAAAAGATCATGATTTGAACGTTTTGGCTACTTTCACTGAACACTTGAAAATTTCCCCTCAATTTTTGATTAACTTGGTCAAAAAAAACTTGAGACTTGTTTTCATTGACAAGGAACTTGTTGGGGACAGAGAAGAAACTAAAACTCATACTTTGTCTTTTGTTTCACAAGCCGTTTTTTGGAAATACAGTATCGGTGCTGACGTTGCTGAGTCTGTTAGAAGAATCTGGAGTTCTGCGGGTCCAGATATCGAATTATTGGCCTCCGTTATTTCTGATTCCGTCACTGATGCAATTGCAAACGGTGTCAAAGAAATCTCAACTGCACAATATGCTGATCTGTTCAAAGATTTGGCAACCGAAAAAGAGGTTGCAGAAAAAGAGGAACCATCAGCTGCTTTGAAAACATTTGTTGAAGAAAACTCTTTTGCTGCCAATCCAAGAAGCGTTCCTTCCACTGAAGAAAACACAAGTGTTGTGTCTCCGTTTGAAATTGCCAAACAGTTGACCTTTTCTGAAGCTTATGGGGTCAAAAACGACTTGAGACCACACTTGCCTGTTAAAAACTTTGTTGTTAAAGTTGCTAAGAACAAAAGAGTCACTCCAGAATCCTACTCAAGAAACATTTTTGAAATCGAATTTGACACTACTGGTACTGGATTGAAATACGAAATTGGTGAAGCTTTGGGTGTTCATGCTCAAAACAACACCACTTTGGTTGAAGAATTCTTATCAAAATACAATTTGAATGAAAATGATGTCGTTGCTGTTCCAAACAGAGAGGATGCTTCTATTTTGGAGTACAGAACTGTTTTCCAAGTCTTTACTGAAAACTTGGATATTTTTGGTAAACCAGGAAAGAAGTTTTATGAATCATTGATTGACTTTGCCACTAATGATGATGAAAAGAAACAATTGACTGATTTGGTTTCCTCTGCAGGTGCATCTGAGTTGAAGAGATTTCAAGAAGAGGAATACTACACTTATGCTGACATTTTGGAATTGTTTTCAAGTTGTAAACCAAAGTTGGAAGATTTGGTCAAAATCATTGCTCCTTTGAAAAGAAGAGAATACTCTATTGCTTCCTCTCAAAAGGTGCATCCAAACGCTGTTCATTTGTTGGTTGTTGTTGTTGACTGGGTTGATAAAAAAGGCAATGTAAGATATGGTCAAGCCTCCAAATACTTGTCTGATCTACCAGTTGGTGCAGAATTGGTTGTTAGTGTCAAACCTTCTGTTATGAGATTACCTCCAAGACCTGAACAACCTATTATCATGAGTGGTTTAGGTACCGGGTTGGCCCCATTCAAAGCCATTATAGAAGAAAAAGTTTGGCAAAAAGAACAAGGTCACAAAATTGGTGACATATTCTTGTTCTTGGGTTCAAGACACAAGAAAGAAGAATATTTGTATGGGGAACTATGGGAAGCTTACAAAGATGCTGGTGTTCTTACCCATATTGGTGCTGCCTTTTCAAGAGATCAACCTCATAAAATTTACATTCAAGACAAAATCAACGAAGCTTTGGACAAGCTTTCTGACGCAATGTGTAAAGAAGAGGGTTCTTTCTACTTGTGTGGTCCTACCTGGCCTGTTCCAAACATCACTGAAGCTTTACAAAACATCTTGGCAAAAGATGCTGCCGAAAAAGGTGTTAAAATTGATTTGAACCAAGCTACCGAAAACTTGAAAGAAGTTGGTAGATACATTTTGGAAGTTTATTAATTTTTGTTTTTTCTCTTAAATAGCTTTTCTAATTTATTATTTATATCTTTTTGAAAATTTCTCATGTCATTATGTTGACAACAGAAGTACCATCTTGAAATCTTGTCCGGAATACTCTGTTTGCATTTGTGAACATACCTTCTTTCAAGGAGACGACTATAAACTGTGAACCTTTGAATCTTGTTTTGATGAGATGTCCAATATTTTGAGTATGACTTAAATCTAAAGCTGCATCAACCTCATCCAAAATGTACATTGGCGCTGGTTTGAATTGTAACAAAGCCAAAATGAGCGATAAAGCAATTAGTGACCTTTGGCCCCCAGATAGCTCTACCAAACTTTCTTTCCAGATTTTCCCAAGTTTTACTTTAACTTCCAAACCTTCAGTGATTTCTTTATCTTCAAGAATAACCAATTTGGCAAAAGAGTTTGGTAAAAGTTCTGAGAAAATTTGACCAAAATCAACGCTGACCTTTTCCCACGTTTTCACAAGCGCGTCCTTCTTGTACTCGTTAAGTTTTTTGACAGTTTCTCCAATTTTCTTTTTATCCTTTTCGATAGTTTTAATCATTGTTTTCAAAGTCGATTCTTTCTTTTCCACGTTTTCGATCATGCTCATAATATTTGTGTTAACCTTACTTTTCATGGTGGAGAATTTGGTAGCAAGAATTTCCCGTCTTGATTTAAACTCATTCAAATCAATATTGGAGTTGCGATTAATAATTCCCGAAACCATTTTTTCATCATCTAACCAGGAATGTTTTTCCAACAAAACTTTTAGCCTTGAATCTAAAGACCCTACATTTTGAATAAAGTTTTGATGTTCATTGAGCAATATTTGGTAATCAACCTCTGTTTGTTTGAGAGCATTACTTTTCTCTTTGATAGTGTTGCTCAACTGTTTGATTTCTTCGTTTATTTGACGAATATTCTCTTTTTCTTGGGTTAATATTAAGTGAACGTTACCAAACTCTTTTGATTTCAAAACAGCTTGCTCTTTAGTACTACTGATAGCGTTTTGAAGAACGTCAATGTTAGAGAGCGTTTCTTGTTCTTGTCTTTTCAATTCCTCTATTTCGTCGACAACCTGTTCTCTTTCCATCAAAACTGTTTGTTGTTCATCGTATGCAGTCTCGTGAGAGTCTTCGGCTACCTCTACATCCTTAGATAAAGTTTCAACCTGTGACTTTAGTTGTTCCAGCTTAGCTCCTTTGTTTGAATTAAACTCTTTCATGTCGCTTTCCGTTTGAGATATGTTTTTAGCAATATTTGATATTTCCAGCTTGCTTGTCTCTATTTGTTTTTGCAAATTCTTGCTGGTTTTTTCGATTTCAGCATTTCTCGCCCCATATTGATTTGATAAACTGTTTTCCAGTTCTTTTGTGAGCGTTAAAATTTTGTGCTCGCAAAGATTTACAGATTCTTGCAAATCTCTTGTTTGTTCTGAAGTTTCTTGGTGCTTTTTAATCAACCTTTGAACGTCTTCAAGCTCTTGTTCAAGCAGTCTCAATTGCTGAACACACTGGTTCAATTTTTGCACTTCTATCAAAATGTTCACTCCATTATTGTTTCTGGAGCCACCGGAAAGAGTTCCTTCCGGATCATAGACGTCACCGTCCATCGTTATACTTTTTGTTCTGATTTTTGGGTGAAAGGTAACTTTTTTGGCCAAGTCTGCATTTTTGCAAATCAAACTAGTTCCAAAAATAAATTCCATGGCTTTGGTCACATCAGCGCTGTACTCAATTAGATTCAAAGCCAAATCCACATCGCCAGTATTTTCTGGAGACAAGGATTTTGCAAACAAAACCGTTTCATTCCGAATAGTTCTTGTTGATATCTTGTTTAGTGGAATAATGGTTACCCTTTTTTTTAGCCTTCCTCGTTCTAAAAGTTGGGATGCTGTCTTTTCGTTGTCAACAACCACGTTGTACAATCTTCCACCAGCACAAACCTGCAAGGCCGTTGCCATATCGTGCTTGGATTCGTCTAGTGTAAACAACGTAGCTGCCACACCTTTGATGGCGTCCTTTGATGCTAGTTTCAAGTTTTCTTTGGCATATTGGAAATCTAAGCTATACAATTTCCGTCTCCATTGTTCCGCTTGGTTCTTGAAATTATGCACATTATTTTTCAAATGAATTTCCTTTTTCTTCAGCTCTTTCAATACATTTGGATCATACCCAAAAGACTGTAATTTTTTTACAGAAATAAGTTTTTCTGACTCTAAGCTTTCAAGTTTGTTTTGCAAATTTTCGTGTCCAGCTCGTGCTTGTTCTAAATGTTGATTGTTTCTCAATCTCTCATTTTCCAAAGCATTAACCTTCATTTCTGTGCTTTTTATTGTGATATTCACCTGATTAAGTTTGCCTCTTAAAGCTGCTATCTGCTGCTGATACCCACCTGCCGAAACAGACTCACCCCCACTTTTGGATAAAGACATCGTCAAAGATGAGAGCAACTCTTCTTTCAAACGATGATCGCTTTGCATTGTCTCAAACCTTTTTCTTATGCTTTCGTATTCCTCAGTTTTGATCCTACAAGACTCGTCCAAACTATGAAGTTGATCCAACATGTTTCCCATTTTTTTTTGAAGATCTGTTAACTTTGCTTGGTCGTCTTTCAAATCGTCTTTTTGCAAATTCAACGAAGAGTTTAGTCTTGAAATTTCATTACTTAGTTCAGCTTCGACCTTTTCTAAAGTTTTAATGTCTTTCCCATGTTGTGAGTTTCCGTTCGAGTTTGCGTTCACATGCTCGGAGTTTTGCTTTTTTGAGTTGGCTTTTTCAAGCTCCTGTTTCAAGATATCCAAGGATTCCGCAAGTGAAGTTTTTTCTTTTTGAAGCTCCGTCATTTTAGCAGTTTGATCATCAGAAACTTGTTTTGAGTCGTTGAACTGCATTGATAGATTGTGGTAGTCAAAAGTTGAAATCACATTTTCGATTTCCTCCAATTGCAATTGTATATCTTGAAACTCAAGGTACAATCTTTTCTCGTTTCTGTATTTATCTAGTTTCGGAATGATTTCCTCCTTTAATAAAGTTTTAATTTCCTCTAGTTTGATATCTTTTTTTGCCATAACTTTCTCAGCTTTCTGCCGCCTATCCTCAAACATTTTGGTACCCGCTGCTTCCTCAATCAAACTCAAAATTTCTTTAGGCTTCATGTTCAAGACTTTGGTGATTTTCCCTTGCATAATTAAAAAATTTGGATTATTGATGTTCAACTGGACTGATTGAAACAGCTGTAAAACAGTCTGCTGCTGAGCTCTGTGTCCATTAATCAAGTACTTACTGGTCCCACCCAAATTGACTTGTCTGGTAACAGATATTTTAGGATACGTCTCAAAACCAATGGGGGACTTTGATCTATCGCTGTTGTCAAAGACGATGGTGACGCTTGCTTTTGTAACACCGGCTTGACCCCTTTTATAAATCAAGTCTTGCAAGTTGGAGGCCCTCACTGTAGCCATGGACGCAATCCCTAATACAAAACAAATGGCATCTAGAATATTTGATTTCCCTGATCCATTCAAACCTGTGATGGCGTTGAATTGTGGATCCCAATGCGATATAACAGTTCTAGTGGCATACGACTTGAAACCATCCACAATTAACTCTTCAACTTTCATTGTCTCTTTTAGGCAAACGTTAAGGTCTTTAGAAGCTTGTTTGTGTGGCGGAGTGCTTATTGTTTTAGTTGCGTTTGACTAATCCCACATGGTGATGAGTTTTCTATCCTTTTGTTTGATGATCTGTTTGTTTTGGTTATTTTTTTTTTTTTTTTTCTGTTGGTAAACAGAGCCCATAAAAACACAAATTAACATCAATCACCATCACGTGACATATATTATTGCGGATTACTAAGAAGCGTTCTAGATAAGATTTTATGTCACAATCTTGAATAAAATTTCAACTAATCAACATCCCAACGTTGAAAGGGATCCATACGACAGGACCTGATCAGCTCTTTCCAAGAATCCAGTAGGCTTTGGAAACTTATATGATCGCCATGTTTTCTTTCTGCTTAGCAACAAATATTTGATTGAAACGTAATATATCAAACTCTTTTTTTATTATATAAAAATGTTATTTTTGGTTATACATGCATATATAATTTTTTCAAATGTACACATATAGTATAGAAAATATAGACAAACCTTAGTAATACTAAAAAGATTAATCTTGAGTTTTTTGAGAACCACGCAACAAACCGGTTCTTCTGGCAGCAATCAAACCAATTTTTTGACCGGCAACGGCACCTCTGGAAATGGTGGAGGCTTTACCAATATGTTGATGGTTACCACCACCGTGAGGGTGATCAACAGGGTTCATAGCAACACCTCTGGTTTTTGGCCAGGAGTTTCTTTTAACTCTGTATTTGTGGAAAGCTCTACCAGCTTTCATCAATGGTTTGTCAACTCTACCACCACCAGCAATAACACCGATGACACCTCTGGCTTCAGAAGAGACAACTTTTTTGGCACCAGATGGCAATCTGATTCTGGTTTTACCTTCGTCAGCGTTGTGACCAATGACGATAACGTAGTTACCAGAGGTTCTGGCTAGAGCACCTCTGTCACCAGCTTTTTCTTCAACATTGGAAACAATGGTACCTTCTGGGACGGAACCCAATGGCAAAACGTTACCAACACTCAAAGAAGCTTTTTTACCGGCGTAGATGAATTGACCAGTGTGGACACCTTCGTTGGCAATAAAGATTTCTTCTCTCAATCTGTACTTGTATGGATCTCTGAAGACAACTTTAGCCAATGGAGCACCTCTACCGGAATCGTGAACAATTTGCTTAACAACACCTCTGATGTAACCGTGTTTTTCAGCATAATCCAAAGTTCTTAGTTTGGCAGCACCTTCTCTCAATCTGGTGTGGGAAGTAAAAATAGAACCAGCACCTTTTCTTTGGTTACGAATAACTCTACCTGTTTTTAATGTGGTTTATCCAATAATTCGAACGTAAAGCGAATATTTTGAATAAATGATTTTGTTAGTAAAATTGTTCATCTTTTTTTTTTGAGGTGAAAAAGGATAATGTGTTAATTTGATGGTGTTGTTGGAATCTTGGCTAAAGTGCTAATATAAAGAGTAACTAGGTCAGATAGCGTATCAGGAAACAGTAATGGTTATCCAAAAGTGTATTTTGAATACATCTTATAGGGATTATACTTTATGATAAAATGACCTTGATTTTTTTTTATCTCAGTGCTGCCAAAAAAAAACCCACATTTGACAGCACTTATTTCATAGTGATCGTTCAAATACCATGATTATAAACTGAGGAGCCTAGACTAGCACATGCTATTAGTCCAATATCAATCGACATTCTATCTCGCTTCATAACACATTGAGATATAGTCCTAACTTCTGACAGTCTATGCGTACGCAGTTCAAATTATGGCCATGTGGGGAGAGAGGGAAAGGGGGTTCTGTATTAACAAAGTGTTTGGGAATCTGTACTTTCTTAAAAGATTCGTTTTATGACACGCTTTAAGTATATCGCTTTTCCTGTTACTAAATTTTATTTCTAGCTATTTCTTTTCGTAATGTGGAATGCTTTCCACAGCACTAATCATATCCTAATGCTTTCCACAACAAACACCACAAATGTGCCAAAATGTAGCGGCATCACCTTTTCTCCTTCGTCTTTGTCTTCTTCTCTTGCATCTGCTGATCGTGTCTTAACATACCCATTGCTTATAGATTTGTTTGTTGGTTTTTCTTGCTGTTAATTTCTTCTTTTTAATTAGAAGAGTGTAGGCAAGCATATATTATCAAAGTTGCAAACTTAAAACTCATAAAAAGTATATGGCAAGGAACAATACCGTACATACTAACAAGACGGATTGGAAAGGATATGACTAGTAAGACAAAATGTGCTCTTCCAACGTCAAATGTAAATTATTCACTAGAACCTGCCAATATGTGGAAGATTCGATGTATTGTGTTATTCATCATGGCACAGCGGTACCTCGCTATGAGTTCAGTTTCGGAAAGAATGCTCAAAAGACAAGAGGAAGCATGAAAAAAAAAAAAAAAAAAGAAAAGACGAAAAAACAACAGTTGAAATTTCCAAGTAATTAATGTCGTTAGTAGTGATATAATAGGGTAATTAGCACGTGACTGTGACAGGTAAACTTTCATTTGCAAAGCAACATTAAGCTGCATGCTTTTGTAACGTGTAGCCTAAGCTATACATTTCTGTATGCAAAGCTTTGGGATAAATGTGTAAGCAGTGAGCCTATGGGAAGTAACTTAATCTCACTTTCTCTTGTATGTAATACTTTTAGCTTTGGCCTAAAAAACGGGGTTTAGGCTAAGCTTGGATTTGAAACATTTTAATTTGTTGTGAAAAAAACATCTCGAAAGAAAAAAAAAAAAAAAAAACCAAGTTTCTAGCAAACAAAATTAGCGAAGAGTAAAAAACAATTACATAAAAAAAAACTCAAATGTTTAAACTCTTTCAAATGTGTGGGTGTTAAATAAAGCGTCACAAGTTGTGTTCTTTAATTTTTAAATTTTTACTCAACAGATGAAACAAAGGAAAAAGACATGTTGATCTTTTCGCAAAAAACAAAAATAGGTAATACGCATCATGTCTTTTAAAAAAAGGACATATATCTATATGTATATATGTAAATATGTTTTCATGCATACGCATATTCAAAATAGCATGGCTTCTTTTACAAATGCAAAAACTCTGTGCTAAAACAATAAGATTATAAGAAAAAAAAAAAAAAAAAAAGCAGCAAAACACCAATTTTAAGACCCATTTGAACTTTCTCCGGCCACATGCTCAGACTCAGGACCACGAGCAACTTCATTCTCATTAGAAACTTTTGTTTTGTCTTGTACATTTGCGTTTTGAATCTCTCTTATTTTGCTCATATAAGCTGGTCTCACGCATATATTTTTCCCTTTCAATTTTTGGTTGTTGAATTTTTTAGATGCTTCAATGGCTTTGTTGGTTGTTCTAGGAATTGTACTACATTCTAAACTGCCAGTGGTGTCATTGCTATTATCGTGAACTCTATCAATTTGATAATCATTATCGGTGATGTAGGGATCTTTGAAACTCTCACCAAATTCTACCAACGCTGCATATTGCCAAATTCTAATGTGCAACCCCCTGGAATGATATTTTTTGTAAAAAGTGTAAATATCTATAGGGCCGTACTCTTGGAACAAGATTTTCAACTCAACTTCAGTAACTTTGCGATCAAGATTTGTTATATAAACGGTCGTTTCAGAAACCTCTTTTTTGCTGGCCAGAGAATTTTCAGTTCTTTCATTTTGAGCTGTTTCACCAGAGATTGATTCATTTGATTCACCTTGATTACTGCTTGGGTCTTTTTTAACAGCACCATTGTTTTTCCTCTCTTTTTTCATTGATCTATGTTTTCTGTCAAATTTCCCGGGCTTTGTTGTTTTTTGCAATCCATTTTCACCCTCTTCATCATTTGCTAAGTCAGAAACATTGATGGGTTGATCATGTCCCTTATTTCCCATTCCATGTTTTCCAGCATTACCTGAATAATTCTGTTTTCTACATTGAGGAATAAAAGGCTCATACAATTTTAGCACCAAGTTTCTGTGTTGGAATACTGTGTTATTCAATTTTTCAACACAAACTTTAGCCTTTTCAGGTGTTTCAAAATCCGCATAAGCAATCCCAAATGAACGAGAATAAGCTTTTCTTCTAAAACCCCTGACAGTTTGAGCGGGAATCAACACATTGTAACATCCGAAAGGGGCAAAAAGTTGAAACAAATCATTTTCTGTCGCATCATACGGAACGTTGGAAACATAGATTTTATTCATCTTAAACACAGGATTACTATCATTGGTCCCCGTTTCTTGTAAATTTGAGATTATTGTAGCGGTAGATTCACCTCCTGCAACGGGCGTACCAATGTTATTGTATACCGTGTTGTCTTTATCTTGTTGTGGATCATGTGTGGTTTCTGCAACCTCTTGAAGCTCAGACATTTGTAGTGAAAACCGGCTTTAATAAAAGATAAGATCTAAACAGTTTGTTGTGTTTTGGATCTTTTTGAGGTTTCAAGCTGAACCCAAGGGCTTGAGAGATGAAAACACAGAACACGCTATTATCCCTTAATAACTAGCAATTTCTAATAGTCAAATTTAAGTGATGCATGGCAAAAAGTAGTCATAAGAGGTCCATACTTTCTTAGCAATTTCAATAATTTAGCCGCTGACTATCAACTACACAAGCCTCCTGATTATCATGTTTGAGCGTCGGGTAACATGGTTTTCTTTGGGAATGCGGATTTTCGAGTAATTTCTTAATTTAAATCAAAAAAAATACTTAGATCAACGAGAAACACGTGAAAAACAATGCAAGAATATTTTTGCATAAAAGCTGTATAACTGCAAAGAGTAGTGCCCCAAGCAGTGTCACAGAATTGCAAGCAAGGAAAGCGATGGTGGACATATTCCTCCGCTTGTCAAGGATCTCAAGCCCAATTTGTTTGACACAGATAATTTTTCAAATTTTATTAATTGATAAAATTTTTATACGCTAACAAAAAAAGAGGTGATAGCGACTAGGAGAACTAACTAAGCCCATGCCCTTGCTAATAAAAAGCTCCTGTCATCGCCTCTTTTTCTCATCAAAATATACACATTTTTCATAAATGAGAGGTTTTAAAAAGTTGGTAGAAAAAACAGTTAATATAAATTAATACATCAATTTAAGTTACTTTAAGCTTTTTCTTCAGCTTTTCTGGCAGCCAAAGCTTTGGCAGTACCGTGCAAAGCGTATCTGTGGTTTCTTCTGAATTTAGAATCAACGTTTTTCAAAGAAGAGTATTTGTGGGTTTTAACTCTTTTGATACCGTGTCTGTGAGCTTTTTTGGTTTGGTTGTGAGCGGTATGATTCTTAGATTTAGCCATCTTCTGTTGGTGAAATTGTTTTGTAATTAACACAATTGAATCAAAGGGATTGAAAACCCTTGGGAAAAGCAGGTTAATTATAAATCGAGTTTGTTAGTAAAATTGTTTGTTTTCTTCTTAGTTTTTCAACATGCACCAGGTTCGAGGGGTTGTCACAGTCAAAGTAAAAAAGCAGCTATCAAAAAATCCTTTATGAGTTACCAAAAATTTCTACTTGGTCATGAGTATCCTGAAAGGTATATTTATTATGTGTGTTATTCGTGCTGCGTAAAATGAGAATATAGGTCGTTGAATCGCTTGTGTCAAAACCTGTGTCATATGTTCTTCACAAAACTGCACTTTCCAAAAAAATACAAAACTTCAAAAATTGAAATGTCAAACGCTAAGCATTTCAAAAAATGCATGATCACGTTAATAAGTTGTCAATCACAGCTTTCAG
>ERZ794936.703-NODE-703-length-13745-cov-32.017823_pt1 | contig 13745 bp, 8 predicted proteins | sample MGYA00511083_ERZ794936 | MGnify/ENA primary metagenome ERZ794936 (study PRJEB30137, sample SAMN04331409) | food metagenome | isolation source: Y2 must sample point D1 replicate A | place: Australia: South Australia | collected 2014 ... | reverse complement strand
TTGAGCTTTAATATATTGAGCTCTAATAATGTTTCTGCCTTCAGTACAGAAAGTATGCGAATGAACAGCCTAGTTGAATCCGTTAAGAATGTCAAGCCACGAAATGTGAATTGAACTTGTATGAATTATCCTCTGATGCTCAAGTTTTGAGTCGATATTGTTCTTCAGACATTCCTTCTTTCTTATATCAAACTTTACTCTTCAAATAATGGATATAACGATTCAATTTCAAATGGATGCTCATATTACAATGGGATATAATAGTCATTGGAACGGAACGAGTATAATCGGAACGCTTAAAAAACACGACTATGCGAAAAATAATCCCGAACAAAAAAAACTTGAAAATAAAAAAAAAAAAAGGAGGAAGCATAGTAATCTGGAAAGAAAAAAGGCAGGAAAAGACAAAAAAAAAAAAAAACTAAAAATAAAAAACACAACTAAAAATAGAACCCCGCGACTATTCAGCGAAGGATTTGCGTCTCAGGGTAAAAGACGGTCATGCTCAATTATGGTGTAGTAGATATCTCAAAACAAGCGCGCAAATAACATTGGAATTACCAATATCCGAAAATCATTGTGTCTGAAAGAATTGTGCCATTCTCTTCTCACTACGTAACCTATATTGCATCGATACGCCACTGCAAATGCTAACTCAGTGATGGGATCGAAATCATTGCAATTGCTTGAAAATCACAGTAATGGATTAACTAAAACGGACAATGAAAATATAGACACCATCACAATTTCATGGATTTGTGCCGCTCGGTTTGACTCTCTTAAATCTTACATGCTACCCAATACCTGCCAACACGTATGAAATCTTCTTTTTATAGTAGTTCATGGCATGGAACAATATTTTCTGAAAAAAAACAAAAAAAAAAAATATAAAAAAAAAAGGGTGCTTCCATTCGTACAGTTATCCTAACAAAGCACTGTCAAAAACCCATCGCACATGTCATTATTTTTTTATTTTTTTATTTCTTATTTTTTTATTTCTTATTTTTTTATTTTTATTTTTTTACTTCTTGTTTTTTTTCCAATCTTTGCTCAAACCAACTGATTTTCTAGAACGTGAGCTGTTTCTAGAGGGAAAGTTAATCGTACAGTAAACATAGAGCGCGTGTCACGAGACTACCAAAACAAAAAAAAAAAAAAAAAGACCCTGTGATCAAATTTGTCAAGAAAAGCAAAGTTTTCAAGTCATACCGTTACCGGCTTTGTCCTTGTTTTTTATGCCGGTTAAGATAAAGTTTTGTGAAACAGTAACAACATATTTGTTTTTTTCACTGATTCGCTTGATTTTTTTCTTTTTTTTCTGCCATGTTCTTACGTTTTTTTTCAGATCCTTTGGAACAGCAACCGGTGACAGGCGAGATGAGTCAGATCAAAAACAATGCTTTCACTTGAGGAATTTAAGTACCGTTATTTTTCTTTCTGCCGTTTGCGCTGTTTTTTTTGTCATGCTTTTTTTTCCAGCTGCTGCATGTCTGATTTTTGATTATTTTTGATCATTTTTGATCATTTTTGATCATTTTTATTCATGTTTATTCATATTCATTCATATTGTTGTTTTTTCTTCATCTGGTCTGATCTTACTTTTTTTTTTAAATCCCGCTGTAGTAAGTATAAATATAATACCCATTTTGATGATGGAAACGTAAAATCTAAAGCTTATCTATAAACCTTTTTCCAGACCTTTTTCCAGACCTTTCCTGTTTCATTTTCAGCAAAATACTGTCAAACCCCAAGACCAAATAAAACAAAAAAAAACCCCATCTCACTTGGACACCATTCAATCAACAATGAGTGAATCTAAAGCACCAACAACTAGCCCAAAAAGCGAAAAATCTGCTGCACAAAAAGTTTCCAAAGCGGGCTCTTTCATTGCCGGTGGTCTTGCCGCCTGTATTGCCGTTACTGTTACCAACCCTATTGAACTAGTGAAAACCAGAATGCAACTTCAAGGTGAATTGAGTGCAACCAATCAAAAAATCTACAAAAACCCATTTCAAGCATTGTCTGTTATCTACAAAAACGAAGGTATCAGAGGTTTGCAAAAAGGTTTGAGTTGTGCGTACATCTATCAGATTGGTTTGAACGGGTGCAGATTAGGGTTTTATGAGCCTGTCAGATCAACTTTGAACGGAGTTTTTTTTGCTGGTCAAGACGTCCACAAAGTGCAAAGCGTTCCTGTCAACGTTGTTTCCGGTGCACTTTCAGGTATAATTGGTGCAATCATTGGGTCTCCACTTTATTTGGTGAAAACCAGAATGCAATCTTTTTCCACTTCCATCAAAATTGGTGAGCAAACTCATTACAACTCATTTATTGACGGTTTGACATCTATCTACAAAAAAGAAGGTGGTTTCCTTGGTTTGTTTAGAGGGGTTGACGCTGCAATTTTGAGAACGGGTGCTGGTTCCTCTGTTCAATTGCCAATCTACAACGCTGCAAAAAACTTTTTGTTGGAAAATAACATTATGAAAGAAGGGACCAGTCTACATTTGGTTTCCTCCACAATGTCCGGGATTGGTGTTGGTGTTGTTATGAATCCATGGGATGTCATTTTGACAAGAGTTTACAACCAAAAGGGGGACTTGTACAAAGGTCCTATTGATTGTTTTGTGAAAACTGTCAGAATTGAAGGTATTGGTGCTCTATACAAAGGTTTTGGGGCCCAGCTGTTCAGAATTGCTCCTCACACCATCTTGTGTTTGACTTTCATGGAACAGACCATGAAGCTGGTGTACGGTGTGGAAAAAAGACTATTTGCTTGATTGGACGTTAAATAGATAACTAAAGTTTTGTAATTTTTATAATTTCTCTTTGTTGCATGAGCGTGTGCTTTTGTTTGCTAAAGTAGGATATTACTCAAGGCTCTTTGTAATTTTGCCTACAGCTGTGAGAAACCTTTGACTAATGATTACCTTACAGCAAATTTTGAAGAAGCTTTACAAGAATAAAAAATAAAAAAAAAAAGAAAAAAAAAAAAAAAAAAAAGGAGGAAGCAAAGAAATCTGGAAAAAAAAAAGGCAGGAAAAAAAAAAAAAAAAAAAAAACTAAAAATAAAAAACACAACTAAAAATAGATGCAGAGCCAAAAGTACGATTTTGCTTGCCGCCGAGTGAAACGCAGACCCAAAAAAAAATTAAAAAAAAAATTAAAAAAAAAGCAAAAATGATTCCAAAACATGATCATGAAACTGCATTAATAAAACTCAAGTAGATTGAGTTTGCATTTCTTTGTAAACAAATATATATTGAGCTTGAAATGGTCATGAAAGTCTGCCAAAGGCGTTAAGAAATCATCAAAGGAGATCCACCACCCATACCAAATTGTTTAAAATGCTACGCAAATTAGTGTTTTTCAGATATAACCATTTTAAGGAAATTTATTCCAAAAAATATGCAAACACCGCTTTTATTCAAAAAATCAACGCAAAATCTTGCAAAAGCAATTGTTTGAAACTGCTTTATATGGCCATGGCATTTCCGGTAATCTCCCAAATAATGTCTGCTTTCCAATTATTGTTGTTGCTTATTTTGAGCCAAGGATCTGTTCCTCAACACCTTTCCTTTATTATGGATGGTAACAGAAGGTATGCCAAGGGGATAGACCATCCTGCAAAAACAGGACACGAGGTTGGGAGTGTCACTTTGGTGGAAATGATTTATTACTGCAGAATGCTGGGAGTCCAGTCGCTTTCCGTATACGCCTTCAGCATTGAGAACTTCAACAGATCCCAAAGAGAAGTTTCTCTATTAATGGATTTGTTGGTTGCCAAATTGACAGAATTCAATGAGAGATCCAAGTCTCCACTGTTGCAGGACAAATTTTTCCAAAACTGTCAGATAAAAGTTGTTGGTGACAAATCTTATTTTGATGCTGATTTGAGAGCAAGACTTGAAACGTGTGAAAATGGAAGTGATAGCTTTGATGCTGACTCCATACACAAAAAACCACATTTTATTATATACATTTGTTGCCCATACACAAGTAAAAACGATATCTATCATGCAATGGTGAAAAACATAAAGGCACAGCCAGAAATGGATGCAAACCTGGAACAGATCACCAAAGAAAGTGTGACAAATGCAATGTTTTTGGGAAACAGCTCTAATAAATGTGATCTCTTGATCAGAACCAGTGGTCAAACCAGATTCAGCGACTACATGACTTGGCAAGTTCATGAAAATGGGTCTGTTGTTTTTACCAATACTTTGTGGCCAAATTTTGGGTTTTTTGAACTTTTTGCTATCATTTTGAAATGGAGCTATTACAAAAGCTATGAAGTTTGGAATGCGAAAAAACCAGCTGGCACATTTCACATGCCACTTCATTTGCAAAAAAATGTTCATCAATCACACCCTTTTACGCACGCTTGTTTGCAAAAAGTGTTTTCACTAAATGAAATGATGAATTTACCACAATTAAAAAAGTCATCCATATGGCAAAAAAGGGAAACCTCTATTGAAGATTTGCCAGAGCCCCCAATCTCACTCTCCGTTATTGATCGAAACCATTGATTCCTTTGCTGAATACTTTTTAATCACTTTTTTCGTAATTTTTTTGTTTCTTTCAACAGTTTTCGCTTCATCGATTTTCCGTAAATAGCTATTGTACACCACAATTTCTGCTACCAAAACCAATACACCAAAGGCTAAACACAAAATAATTTTATAACCCACACCAACATATTTCCCGCTCCAATACCAGACTGCCCAGATCACTGACAAAACAGAAACCAAAATATTGAAAATGGTTGTTACTTGCTCCTTGATCTGCTTGTTGATTTCGATCGGAGTCAATTCATCTTTGTTTGCAGGATCAGGTGAGTAGTTGCTGATATTTTGAAATCCGTTTTTCAAAGAAAACTTTTCTTCGGTTTTGCTCACCATGGTCCTGTACTCCCTTTCCTCTTCTTGCATCTTCAATCTTGCCAACTGCTCTTTGAACTCTTTCGTGTATGAACTGCCTGGCACATATGGCTTTGGATACACAAATGTCAGTGGATTGTCCTCTGAAAACAAGACTTTTTGCAAATCCTCGTGTTGCTTGGAAAACTGGGAGTCTTTTTCTATTATTTCCAAAAGAATCGATAACTTTAGAGACTTGTTGTCGTCTAACTTTACGTGTTGCTTTTCAGCTAGTGCTCGTATTTCAGGTGTGATTTTGATGTTGAACATTGATAAGTGATGATATGAAGCAGAGCAGAGACTAAATCTAAAGCAAACTCAAATGCTTTTGGAGCTTTTTACCGTTTGTGTGTTGTTGCTGTTTTTTTTTTTTATTTGGTCGCTTCTCCAGATGGGGATACACTTATTTTGTAGTTAATGTGCCAGTGCAGCATAAACACTAAACTGACATCGCAATTCATTTTTTGCAGTTGTTGCAAAATCATCTGGCATGTCACGTGTGGCGTAGCTTTTTATGGCTTTGTTTCAGCGAGTGTAAATTCCTGTCCCGTGTTGTTTATTTGTTTGTATTGTTTGTTTTGTTTGCTTTTTTTTTTTTTTTTGTTTAGCCCTCGCTGGGCTAAGCTGCAGCCTAGAACAGTACAAAGATGAAACTTTTATGACTGCCCAACGTGAAACTCAAAATGAGCCTAGATTTATGTTTCTTCGTACGAGCTCGTCTCAACAGAGCTCATCTTCTCGAATTTGTGAGTTTGTAGATACAAGGATGTCGAATCAAAGACATCATGAGCTTTCCACTTTATTGATCAACAGGGCAGAAGGAAAAAAAAAGCTTTGCTGAGACTGACATGGAAAAGAGGGCAAATTCTCATCATGATCACTTATGTTTGATTTTCCGACAGTCTTGGATAAATATAGATCGAAGCTGCTGGCATTGTGTGGCATGCCATTTGTTCTATGCATAGTGAGAGTCACATGCAGTTGTCCCTTTCATGTTTCGACAATTTTTGCAAAGTCTCCTTCTTTCTGTTTAAAACTGTTTGATCTTGAGAAAATGAACTGGAATTTTCAGTGGTGTAAAAGTAAACAGAAACACTTTATTCAAAAAAAAATATTGCGTTTCAGAGAGTTTCTTACAACAATCGAAACAACCAAAAACATTTAGAATCGATCTACCCAATTGACCATCTCTTTGTTTAAGGATTTTGTGAGTCGATAATTTTATTGGTGTGTTTTTTTTTTGCTTTTGTTTATTTATTTTTTTTAGCATTTCACTTGGTTCCAATCAGAAATTTAACAGCTTGACTCCTTCAATTTTGTTATAGCTTGCACCCAGCTGAAGAAACAAGGAACATAAACCGAGCACAAGCACAACTGAAAGCTGATATCACCATCCTGTGATGTTTGACGCTTTGAAAACTCCAAATCTAAATGACCTCGCAGCCACCCAGTGTCCTTCGAAACCAGCATTAGACGATTACAGAAGAAACAACAAAGTGCTCAATTCCTCAAACACAACTGCGGCTCCATCAACATCGTCATCATCGTTCATGCGCTCTGCTTCAAAATCAGAAGGCCTGCGTTTGCAAAGATCAACACAGGGCCTGAGAAAGAAAAAACCAAAAAACAAAGACACAGTAGGCCCATGGAAGCTGGGGAAAACGTTGGGGAAAGGGTCTTCTGGTAGAGTACGCTTAGCAAAACATATGCAAACTGGCCAATTGGCAGCGATCAAGATTGTGCCCAAAAAACATCACAAGAGAAATGGGAGCACGACTGTGGACCAACATTCATCAAGAGCCGCAAATAACTACAAAGACTTTGAAACTGACGAAAATCACGGAAAAAATCACACAGAAGAAGTTTTTGAGGAAACACCAATTCCATATGGTATTGAAAGAGAGATTATTATTATGAAGCTTGTCACACATCCAAATATCATGGCTCTTTATGAAGTGTGGGAAAATAAAAGTGAACTGTACCTTGTGCTGGAGTACGTTGACGGCGGAGAGCTGTTTGACTATCTTGTATCGCACGGCAAACTGTCTGAGTCCGAGGCAGTCTACTATTTTAAACAGATCATTGAAGGGGTCTCGTATTTGCACAAGTTCAACATCTGCCACAGAGATTTGAAGCCTGAGAATCTTTTGCTAGACAAGAAAAATAAAAAAATCAAGATTGCAGATTTTGGTATGGCAGCTTTGGAAGTTTCCGATAAATTGCTACAAACTAGTTGTGGTTCTCCCCATTATGCTTCACCTGAAATCGTTACAGGGAAAAAGTACCACGGTTCTTCCAGTGATGTGTGGTCTTGCGGGATCATCCTTTTTGCTTTGCTGTGTGGGCATTTGCCGTTTAACGACAATAATGTGAAAAAACTTTTGCTAAAAGTCCAATCTGGGCAATACCAAATGCCTGAAAAACTAAGTGATGAAGCCAATGATCTGATATCCAAAATGTTAGTAGTGAACCCGCTTCAGAGAATAAACATCGAAGACATTTTGTATCATCCGTTACTGAACAAATACTCAAGATCAACCAAAAACAAATCAAACTCTAATATTTTCAAGATGTTAAGGACATCTGATGAGCACGACGACGGTGAAACAAACGGGAATTACGACATTAGCAAAAACAACAACAACAACAGCAACCAATATCTAAGCGCAAGAATTGGTTCAACCAAAAAATCTCAGCTCCCAATAAAGCCAGAAATCGTAGCTCTGAAATCAAAAGAGGAAATTGACGCGACAATTTTGGAAAGCTTGCAGATATTGTGGCACGGGGTCTCAAAGAACACCATTATAACAAACCTCTTGAAATCAGGAGTAACTGATGAAAAAATATTTTATTCTTTATTGTACCAGTATCAGGTGAAACAGCATCACTTGAATCAAGAGCAGAAAAGATTAAGTGATGCTTTGAACAACGCAGAACAACAAAAACAAGCCTTTAATAAAACCTCGATATACGATTCTAGCTCAACCACATCGGAGCTTCTGCCTGCTTTGTCTGCAAGAAACGAAAACCAAGGACTTGAAAATGACTATGAAAACAAGATTCAAGAAAACAGTAACAATGCCATTTCAACAGAAAGTGTTTCAGCAGAAGAACCATCTGCTCCTTTGCTAAAACCAAAGTCACAGTTTTCCTCTAGACAATCCTTGATTTCACGTGTCGACTCATATGTCAAACTCAATAAATCATCCTCAATGACCAGAACAAATAGCGGTGTTAGATCTTTTGTTGCTTCTCGTTCCATCTCCAGCAAACCTGGGCTAGGAATCAGCGGTGCGCATGCAAAGTCTCCTAGAAAACCAACTTTGTTATCCAAATCTTTGTCAAACAAAGCGATTTCTCGCAATGGGTCTATTCCGGTTTCACCAAGAAGATTCTTTAGGTCCCCTTCCTCAAACCATTATTCTCCTAACAAAATGTTTTCTTCTCAAAGTAAAAGATCGCTGTACTCTTTGACCTCGATTTCCAAAAAATCGATAAATTTGAAAAACTATCTGATTAATGATCACTACGTTGAAAACGAGGAAAACCCTCTTCCAGAATACAAAAACGAATTTGCGATACTTTGTGAACAAATTTTGTTTTTAGATGATACACAAGAGGCAACCTCGCCTAATAAACGTAACGAATTGGATACTAATGAAGAAACGCTGGATCTCAAAAAATCAAAAGAAATTGGTGGAAGCGCTGAAACATTGAAAGCGGTTGCCAGTTCTTTTAATAAAGAAGAGAATACGAACTCAAACATCAACAACACCACCACTATTAACCACGCCTCAAATAAAGATAGAAATGGGACACTATCTTTGGGAGAGGAACTGCAAAAATCTGTAGGTCCTATGATTGCGCAAACTACTGATGAAAACTATTTTAGAAGATTGAGTCTTGATCCTAGACTAAAGAAATCTACAATCCAAAACTTGACGACATTACTAAAGAAGAACTCCAGCATACAGCGGCGGATTTTGGCAGGAACAAAAACACAGGATGTGTCTGTTGAGACTGTTGATGAACGGTACAGTGGCCTACGGAATCGTCCATTGAATGCGGACGTTGATTCAGATAGAGATAATAACGCGTCCCGCAGAAAGTCTCAACTTCCACGTTCTACAGGAAACAACAAAACAGGATTGGGAATGATTTCAATGCCTTCGGGAGCTCTAAAGACAACAACCACGTTTCAGGATTTGTCCTCCTATATCGAAGCGATCAATTTCGGGGAAGAAAAAAATGCGACAGGTGAAGCTGAGGTTTTCGACCATAACACAACACAAAACGATGAACAGGTTGGAAATGATATTCCTTGGGACCAAACAACCATTGCTTCTAGAATTGAAACAGCGGAAATCGTGAGCGTTCGGAAACCGGATTTGGTATCTTTGCAAAATTCTCCCGAGCAGGCAGTTCCCAGGATTGATGAAAATGTTTTTGAAGATTTAGAGCAAGGAAACAGTTCTTTTTCTTCTTCTGCTTACCAGTATAGTAGGGACAATACGATCGACGACAGCGATGGAGATCTGCTTCAGAAAAACATTCAAGCCAATAGGAAATCTATTTCTCAGAGCTCTGATGATGGAAGTGACTACGACTCAAATGTTAACGAAAGTAGTGAAAGAAGCAAAATGAGCATTCCCCATCGGAAAGTTGCGTCTATAGATTCTTTTGGTTACAATGATGTCAATGCAAATATTATCCACACTGCTGCAACTGTTGATGTTAGAGGGTCTCTGTATGTGAACAGACTTCACAATAATGACCAAAACGAAGCGACTTTGAGAAACCCTGAGTTTCGGTTGACAGACACGTCCACCTCGAGCAACATAAAATTTGATGATAGAGACTCGCTTGCTGGAGATGCCACGAAAGATTCAGTTTTGAATACGCAGCTGATAAATGCGCTTAATGATGAAATGGCTGCCAAAAGTAGCAACGTTGTTAATGGTTTGCCAACCGCAACTAGTGAAGAAATCATTGCTAAATTCAAGCTTACCCCTGATAAAAAAAACAATGGATTTTTGAATTTTGATCATTCAACTGCTCAAAATGGTGTCGACAACACGTATTCCTTTTTGAATTTTGACGACACCTATAGCAAGATTGAGCATGACCGACAAACACAGTTTTTAAAATTCAAGCATTCAGAATCATCATTGGATATGGCACAAGCTTTCAAAAATTTGGACGATGATTTGAAACATCAAAACAAAAAACCTGAACTTGGTAATAAAAACTTTGCCGGTTTGGTGAAAAACGAGGTTATCGGATCTATTTTAGAAGACGATTATGAGTTTTCTTCCGTTGATGACAACTCATCCAAGGATTTTAATAACACAGAAAGCCAACACAATGAAGAGCTACCAGATTCTAAAAAAAACTCACGTTTGATGGAAATCAGTGTGACTGCTATGAATTTATCGAAAAACCTGGTGAATCAAAATGTAAAAGATTCAAACGCATTGAAAGAAAGTGCATCTAGTAAACACAAGCACACTGACAAAAACTCTTCACATGCATTACTCAACCAAGATGATCCTGTTGCTGAGATGATTGCTGATATGAACGAACGGGAAAAGAATCAAAACAAGCGAGTGACGATGTTGTTTGATAATGACGAGGACAAAAAATTCTCATTGAAGATGACAAACAGCCAAGACGGCAAGCCGATCAGAAAGAAAGTTAGCATTACGAATCTAAAGTCCAGAAATAAAAGCGGGAACACTACCCCCATTTCTCCCTTGTTTGAAGTTGATCAATCTACCAAAAATGAACATGACACTCGCGGGTTTGACAAGAGCGGTAAGAACGGTACAAATAGAAACGACAGCAATAATAATAGTGCCAGTACTATTTTCAGTAATGGCAAAAACAAGAACGCCAAAGTTTCCTTTAACAACAGCACTGTTACTGTTGTCCCAGGCCCTGGGGATGATGTAAACGTTCAGGACTCTGTTCACCAAAACAAAAGAAACTCGTCCAACACGTCAACCAATTCTACTGCAAAGCGAGAAAATTGGTTTAGTAAAATGATCAACAAGTTGGGAAGGCGCATTTCGTCTACTGGTCGTGCCGAGTCGACCAATGATAGATATGCGTCTGGATCCAGACACAATAGTGGACGTGTCCAAAACCCGACTATTCTTGAAGAAAAGCAACAGCACTATACTTCAATGTCGTTTGAGAAACTGAATGAGTTGGCCACAACGCATTTGAATAAGTATAATATCGTATATCAGCCTATGAAACAATACATTGTGCAACCCAACCACATCAAGTACAACTGCACGTCCTCGGGTGATGGCAAGCTATACAGGTTTCAACTGGAGATTGACGACAACGTCATTGTCATTTCCAAAAAGTTCACAAGCACGAGTGAGCCTGAGGACCGCCAACAGTTTCAAGAGTTTAACAAAAATATCTCCAACATGATCAGGAATTTCACCTGAGTGTGGGTGGCTTGACTGAGTGATATGGTGTCAAGCACGGAAGTTTTCGGATATATATATATATACATGAGTTTATTATTCAAATGACTAAATAGTTTGTTATTGTTTTTCATGTAGGTAAACCTGCGATAGCTTCTTGGATCCCCCGCTTTTCTGTTTACACTTTTGATAAGAACGGTTGATAGAATTGCGCTACAGTAAAGAAAGTAAGGAACGAGGAGATAAATGCACAAAAAAAGATGACTCGTAGGTGTGCTCTATACTCTGATATTGCGAGCGCATACTGATATTTTATCATCAGTCACATCATCATCATCATCATCATCATCATCATCATCATCATCATCATCATCATCATCAAGCCCTGATTCACCCAAAAACAGGCTCCATTATTCATGGCGAGGTCACTCAAGTTGTCATTCAAATTCTTTGTTTGTGGGTGATCCATATAGCTTCTTTTATTTGGTACAATACTCCTAAAGTCCATTTTAAACGAGAGACACTTTAACGTCACTCACTCAGATCAATTGCCTCATATGAGAAAGTTACCCGCTGGCACTCAGAAACCCTGCACCAAAAAAAAAAAACAATTAAAACGCACCTATTTCGGCCACTTGGTTGTATTCACCCACAGTGAACCACAACAACAAAGGAAACATTTCCCGATGCAAAAAATAATGAAAAAAAAATAAAGAAAAAAAGAAGCATAATTCACAGGATCAGAATCACGAGATTTTGAAATGACAATTTACAAGACCGTATCAATTCTTCCGCCATCGGAATAATTATTTTTCCAAACGGAAAAACGGTGTAAACTTGTTGCAAAGATCGATGTATAGTCTGTTTCTTTGAGACAATTGGTATTGGAATTTATCTTTTTTTTTTTGCCATTTATTCATATTGGTCTTTGGATATACCCTCAATTGCGCCGCGCTGAAATGTGGTGGTAACTCGAACCATTGATAGTCTGGAAAATTTTGTCTATCCTGGATCTTTGTAAGAAGTTGTATGCACTGGTGTTTACGACTTCCTGGTGCGAATGGAGGGTGTTGTTCCAGCAATTGTGTATATATATAAATCGTAAAGTTTAAACCGTGTTTTGATAGTAGTGCTCATCTTCTTGTGTTTTTCTTGAGTTATTTGCAAAGAGTAAAGCACAAAGAGTAAAGCACAAAGATTAAAGCCCAAAGAGCAAGAAATAAATAAAAACAATTTAAACAAATATGTTAAAGACTTTTATTAACACATCGAAAATATCCACAAACAGATTAGTGCTAAGAAGACTGCAGAGCACATACACCATTCCAACCATCCAAAAAGGGGTGACTTTTTACAAGAACAACGGTCCGTTGAAATACGAGGACATTGCTGTTCCTAAACCAAAACCAAATGAATTACTGATCAATGTCAAATACTCTGGGGTGTGTCACACCGATTTACACGCTTGGAAAGGGGATTGGCCATTACCTGTGAAGTTTGATCCATATTTGGTCGGGGGTCACGAAGGTGCTGGTGTTGTTGTTGCAATGGGGTCTGAAGTGAAAAATTGGTCAATAGGGGACCATGCCGGGATTAAATGGTTGCAAAGTTCGTGTATGACTTGTGAAGCATGTGAAAACAGCAACGAGTCCAATTGTCCCGATGCCGTTTTATCTGGATACACTCACAATGGGTCATTTCAACAATATGCTACCGCTGATGCCGTTCAAGCTGCAAGAATTCCTCAAGAAACCGATTTGGCTGAAGTTGCGCCTATTTTATGTGCAGGGGTCACTGTTTATAAAGCATTGAAATCTGCCAATTTGAAAGCTGGTCAATGGGTGGCTATTTCTGGGGCTGCTGGTGGTTTGGGTTCTTTGGCTGTTCAATATGCCAAAGCCATGGGTTACAGAGTCCTTGGAATTGATGGGGGTGAAGGGAAACAAGAACTTTTCGAAAAGTGTGGTGGGGAAATTTATATTGATTTCACAAAGGAAAAAAACATTGTGGAAGCTATTAAAGAAGCTACTCATGGTGGTGCACACGGTGTGATCAACGTTTCTGTTTCTGAACAAGCAATTTCAGCTTCCACGGAATATGTTAGAAACAACGGAACTGTTGTTCTTGTTGGGTTGCCAGCCGGTGCCGTTTGTAAATCTGATGTTTTTTCGCATGTGGTGAAATCCATTAGTATTGTTGGGTCTTATGTCGGAAACAGAGCCGACACGAGAGAAGCCATTGATTTTTTTTCTAGAGGTTTGGTGAAGTCACCAATCAAAATCATTGGATTGTCTGAGCTACCTCGTGCGTTTATGGAAATGGAACAAGGAAAAGTTTTGGGGAGATACGTTGTGGACACTGCCAAGTGAGCCAAGCTATCATGAGC
>ERZ794936.702-NODE-702-length-13765-cov-34.804449_pt1 | contig 13765 bp, 4 predicted proteins | sample MGYA00511083_ERZ794936 | MGnify/ENA primary metagenome ERZ794936 (study PRJEB30137, sample SAMN04331409) | food metagenome | isolation source: Y2 must sample point D1 replicate A | place: Australia: South Australia | collected 2014 ... | reverse complement strand
ACTCCCACTACCACTACTTGTACAGAAAACTATTTCTGCAATAACTTGTTTTCTGGCTACTGTTAGCACAAATGGGAGACTTAGGAAACAACGATAAATGCTTGTTAGACAATAAATTCTCTTTAAAAAATAGGCATATGACAAAGAATCATTTTTGTGGCACTCTTTTATATAACATATATGTGTATTTCCAAATCACCCATTTTCCTAAGCTTACATTCAAATAAGTACAGCACGGTTAAATTTCAACTCTCCTAGTTTTATTCATCATATGCTAAGCTAGTCCATCTTTGAGGAGAACTGACAACTGCTTGAAATGTAAAATGTCATGCTTCGTACATGACGATATTAATTAAACAGTTTAGTTGTTAATAATGAACGAAATTTATTTTGCTTATGTAAGTCACGAGACAGTAACCCAAAAGTGAACGTTGAACGAGGTAAAGTAGTCATCTTGTAGGACATCAAGTAATCCGTTGATTAACAAGAAAATATGTGGCAACAAGAGTGTAAAGCAAAATCCATAATTATCTATAAACATACATGAACAAGCAAGTGTGCCCGTTATACGAGGAAGTGGATTTAGATGAACAACAAGTTCAGCATAATAGTGTGCATTTAGCTAACGAAAACAGAGTCGCAAACGATGACAATGATTACAATGACGACAATGACTTGGACCAAGACTCACAAACCCAGCAAGGATGGCTAGATCTTTTGGAAAGGTCGAAAAGAGAAAAAACACTGGATTACAGCAGGAGAACCCAGCATATACCGAAACGAGGAGAAAAAGATTACAAACCTGATGGCACTGATGTCCAACAGATGTTGTTGTACAAATCCCGTGAGGCCATGTTTGAAACAATAGAGTACTCAGCAAGAGGAACCATTGTTAAACAGCTTACCAAAGCATACTATATTCCATCGCAACACAAAGCCGTGATCTTTCATCCAAAGGGTTCTGGTTTCACATCGATAGGATACTCTGATAAAAACTCGTACCTATGGTTGAACATCTATGAGTTTGTTTACTTGGCAGAGAGAGGATCAATCATTTCATTTATAAATTTTTCTGCAGATATGAGCTCTGCTCACGATTTGGACGAGCTTTTTCATAAAACAAAAAAATCAAATGAAATTATAGAAGATGACGAATTGATGCTGTCGCTTGATCAGGTTTATCAGTTTTTCGAAAGCTCGATGGAGCTAAACGAGTTTAAAGTGTACGCATACTTGAAACGATTGGGATATATTGTGCGGAAAACTGGTGATCGTGCATCCACTTTTTACAACGAAAGTCTTGTAGAAACAAAAGATATGAGTCCTGCGACATTCACACCATCATTGTTAACGCGGGCTTCGTCTTTGACTAGGAGATACTTTTCGACATCAAATATATACCAGTCGTTGCAAAGCAAACTCTCATATGGTACAAAAGTTCCAAAGACCCAGCAGGACCTTCTCAACCTTTACTTTAGTCCAAAAAAATTTAACACTGCAATTTTACAAAATTATAGAATATCCTTTGATGTTTGGAAACCAGAAACCAATTTCAAAAAAAAATGCCCATCTTTGCCCAATTTTCAAGTTATAATTTATGACAAGAATGATAAAACGAAAACATTCCCTCAAAAAGACGATCTTTTAAACATTTTTAACCAAACTGACTACAAGTTCCCATTTTTGGACAATGTGTATGATTGGGACACTTTGACTTTCATTGACGGGATATCTAGAAAAGAGGATTTAGAGAAAAGCTCCAAAAAAAACAAAAACACTTCTTTACAAGATTCTACCAAAGATAAAAAACCATCTTCCTTAGTTAAAGAGTCATTGGAGTACCAAAAACTGCATCCCATGAAAAAATTGAAGAAGGGGTTTAGAAGTATAATTATTGCAATCTTGGACAATGGTGTCAGCTCGTTTATTGAAATAAGCGAAGCAGACTTTTCCAACGAAAACGTATGGTACGTTCCTTCAAGAGGCAGCAATAAAAATGCATCAAACAAAGGAAAAAAACAAAGAGTAAAAGAAGGAAGGCAAACATAAATTACAAAAAAAAAAGAAAAAAAAGTATATCATTTAAACGAATTATACAATGACTCATCAAAAACTGAGGGATTGTTGTAAAATGCAGTAGGATTCCCTTGGTAACCATTACCCTTGTTTATGTCTGATGCATTGGAGGAAGGTTTCAACGGTAGCTGAGGTCTTGAATAGTTTTGAGCCACACCGAATGTAGGTTTACTTTCCAATTCATTGGGACGTTGTGGTATTTTTGGAGCAGTGCTTGATTCGTAATTCAATCCAAAACCCGCAGCAGGTTTGCTTGGAACCATAGGTGGGGTGGCTTTGCTTTGAAGGTCAGACGCATTGCCGGAACCGTTCTCCATACTCAATGAGCCAAATTGGTGGGTAACATTTACAGATTGGGACTCTCTTTCCTTCAAGGTATTCACCATTGTTAACAAAGAAGAGTAAAAGTTTATTCCTTTTGGCAAATCGTTGGCAAAAATTTTGAAACAATTGTAAGCCTCTTCAATTTTGCTGAACATTTCATTTCTTTGTTTGAGCTTTTCTTGCATATCGCCGGATTTTTTGTGAACTCCTGTTGATTTAAAAATACTGTCTAGTTGAATTTTGATCTCGGTGATCAAATTCTTTTGCTTGAAAATAGTTGCTTCAATTCTAGAAGATAGTTCTCCGAAATGTTGTTCCATCAAACCATCAAACAAGTGGCCAATGTCTTTCGAATCTTGGTTCTCTAAAATCAACTGAATGACCCCTTCATCAGATTCATCGTTGTTAAGTTTTTGCTTCATTTCATCAATCAATCTGTCCCTTTCTCTTTTCAACAATCTTAAATCATTGAAAGTCTCTTTGCACTTTTTAATTTCTGCTAAAATCATTTCGTTCTTCGAATCATCAATTCCAAGCAAATCCACCTCTTCATTGTCAACTTTGTAGCTATCAAAAATGGATTTCAATCCAGAAAAGTTTTTCAATAGCGCTATTTCTTGTTGATACGGTGAGACAACAGCAAATAACTTTTCGTCTGATTGAGAGGCTTGCACTAAGGAAGATTTTAGCTTTACCGAGTTTTCCTTATCAGAAACAACACTTAGGATGTCTAGAATACGCTTTCTCATTTTCAAAATGTCTTGTTGTTGTTTTGGAATATCGTTGTAAGGAGATTTCATAACTTCTTTAGACCATCTACTGATCTGTTGGTCAATATATTCGGTCTCTGGGTCGGTATGAGAATTTCCAGAACCACTGTATTTGCCTTCAAGATCGGGTAGAACTTTGGCAAGGTTAGTGTACTCCACAAAAGAGTCATATTCCCAGTCAGCTGTTTGAGCAGTTTCATTTTCTTCTCTGAATTTGGAAGATTTTTTTTCACTGTACAAACTGGCCTTTTCATAAACTTCAATGGGAACAATGCCACGGAAAAGTACATTGCTGTCCCCAGAAACCTCTGACATATAAGGCGCTAGTTGGCTTTCCATATAGGAAACGGGCTTGATTGCGTCCATTGCCTTGATGGTATCAACAGAAATCTCTGCAGGAATAGTGTCGTGATAAATGTAATCGTTATCTTTAATCAAGCTTGCCAATTTTTTCTCAATGATATCCTGATAGACCTCAAAGTCCATGTCCTTGACATAAAGTTTTAATGGCAAAGCTTGCAAGTAAGTTTTTTTTGAAAGTTCCAAAAATCCAATTGCCTCACCGATTTTGGAACCATTTTCAAGCACAGCAGCATGATAGTAAGCACTCAAAGATTTGTAAAAAACCTGTTTAAAGTGAATGATGTCTTTCCACTTTGCCTCTCCGTATGACGGAACGCCTACAGAAGAAGTTGTGACAGGGCTTTCGCCATAAAACTCTTCACAAGCTGCGTAAAGTTTGTGAGTTGAAAAGGCCATTTTGCTCAGCAAAGAAGCCTGTTTGATTGGATCCGGTGAGTTGATGATTTTCAGACTGTACAACTCTTGCGCTTGCGCATGCATCAAATTACTTAAAAACTTGGTAGTTGCAGTCTTTATATCTTTAGAAGGAGAATTCAAAAAGTTTTCACTCAAATACTTGAAGCAGCCATAGCTTTTCGAAAAGCTTTTGATAGCCAATGCATAATCTTGTGTGCCCCCAGTGATTTTTTCTTTGCCAACTTTGCTTAACAAGGCCGCAATGTTGAAAATGATGCTCGATTTTTCAATCGCCAACGACTTTTGCGTGTACTTTTCTACAGGCGATGTTGGCAAGCTTCCATCGTTACGAGCATCATGCCATGTAAATTCCGTTTTCAATATACTAGAATTGTTACCACTTCTCAATGCTAGTTGCTCTAACATAGCAACATACTTGTAGTTCAGTTCCAACAAAGGTTCGTCTCCCAAATCACTGTTGGCAGTGACCCTTAGGTTATCAAATTTCAAAGCTAGCGGCTTATCAAAAAATGCTTTGTACTGCGAGTGCCCATAGCACGACTTTAGATAGGATGATAACGCCTTGTCTAAATGAACAGGCTCAGTGTCCTTAAGGTTCAAAGAAAGTATCAATGGGTTCATAAGTTTTGTTGTAATTGAAATAAACGTGTATTACGTGTGGTTTTTGCCTTTATCCATTTGTTTCATCAAGCACTTCTGCTGAAACCTCTCATTCAATATTAGATAAGCACCAACAGAAGCGTTGTTTTTTTCATTACACACACCCTTCTTTTTCCGAATAATCTAAAGATCAGAACAAGAACCAATTGTCACGTGGCAATATAAAAATATTTAAATTTTGAACGAACAAATGCAAATGCAAAAAAAAAAAAAAAAAATGAAAAAACCCAGAAAATCATCAAAGCAGGTTTTCTTTAAAAACAGAGCATTCATCAAATACAATTCACGAATTGTGTTGAAGGTTGTCTTTTAGGAAACACAGCCAATTGACAAAAAACAGACAGTGTTTGCCAGACAGGAAAGTTGAACCATGATCACCAATAGATTTGTCTGCACGCTAACAAAATGCTCTCCTTTGTTGAAGGGACAAACAAGTACCTTTTTGACACGCAGCTTGTATCAAACTCGTCCAATCTCACTTTTCGGTAAAAAGAAGGATGCGGAAAGCAAGAAAGAAGACGAGAAGAAGCCAATAGATGATGACATTCTAGACTACAAAATCAACCTGCAGAAACAGCAAACCCAACAAGCGATGGCCCAAAAAAAGATATTTGGGGTTTCAAGCGAAGTATATATTCCTCCAATGTGGAAGAGAATGCCAAATGCATTTTTACATCCACTTTCTTTTACCCAAGCAGTTGTGAGAAGAGTGTACTCTTGGGGTTTCAATACTGTGCAAGTTGCGTTGTTCAAATGGCAGTCAGAAATGAAAATTGACTTTGAGTTATATAGACAGTTGGCTATCAAAAACTATGTGAAAGTCAACAAGAATTTTGCAGAAAAAAATGTTGCTGCTTTGAAAAATGATGTTACTATTTGGGTGGAGGAAGCTTTGAAAATGAGAGAAGCTGATTTGCCTGAGAGCAAATCTTTCAACTGGGAAATCGTGAAATTCAACGAGATGCCCAAACTAATGAAATTTATGAGTTTGGCCATTCCAAATCAACCATTAGAATTAATCCAAGTGATTTACAGATTTAACACTGAGCAAGCTTTGACAGTGACGGATAAAAAAACCGGTAAACAAGTTGTTTCGAAAAGACAAGTGGTTGATTATTACTCATATCTAATTGACACATATGAAGGCACGGCCACCTTAATGGGAAGTGTTTTTGAAAACACTGCTAGTGACAAGTTGCCTCCATTAGTGGTTCAAGATCAGGATCCCAACCTTACACTTGATCACATGAAGAGGTGTGGGGATATTTTCAGATCGGCACCTGCCACAATTGCACCAGCATCCAAACCTGAGTAAATGTTGTTTTCAATTAACATATTGGTTCAAACAAGATCATAGAAAATAGTCACAAGAACTTGTACATAAACTAGAAAAAAGTAAATCACAAACATTCCATAATTTATAAGCGAAAAAAAGCTGGAAAAAAAAAAGTGTATCTATGAACCTAAAGTTCGTGTATCTTGTATTCTTTCACTCATTTAAATATACATATTGCAAAGATAAAAAATCACTTCAAGCGCTATTCATATTGTCCATCACATTCACGTAACCTCTCCCGCTTCTTCTGCCTTTTCTTGTTCCAGATGGTGTAGCCCTTCTACTAGCTGTTAGAGAAATCAAATCATCCAAACCGTTTGAAGTCTTGCCTGCCAAGTTGATCGAAGGCGTAGGTGTCAATGACGAGATTGAACCAGCTGGGGACGGCAAGTTGGTACTTTCTGCCGGCGCATCCTCAGGAATTGAAGTAGGAAAGTCGGTATTACTTGGAGTAGAGTAACCGGTGTCAGTTTCTGGAAGCAGCGATTCACCTGTAAGAGGATTCTTTGGTGGCACCATACCCAACGTTCTTTGTGTTGGTCCACCAGCAACTGATCCACTCCGAGGTTTAATCTCAGGAGCAGCAGCAGCTTTTCTTTTTATGATTGGTGGAGGAGGCGGTGGAGAAGTTTCAACCATAGCCGCCTTCTCTTCTTCACTAGCATTCTTGTCAATCCATCTTTTTAGTTTTTCATCGTAATAGAAAGTGTTTTTATGTCCCAGCTTGGCTTTAACCGGCTTCTTAGCATTTGGATCGCTTCCGTTTTTCAACCATCCAAACCAACCTGCAGCTTGCTTGGAGTCCTCTTTCTTTCCACCTTCTTTCTTGGCCTTCTCCTTCTTTTCAGCCTCTTCTTCCTCTCTTTTTCTTCTCTCCAGTTCACGTTTCTCTTTTTCAGCAGCTTCCTCTTGAACACGTTTTTTTTCTAATTTGTCCTCTTCATCATCAGAGTCTTCTTCTTCTACAATGTCATCATAGTAGACATTTTGATTCATCGTGGTCTCTGGTGTGTAAACAACACTGTTGACTCTTACTTGACGGATGACAGGGTCGGCCCCAGGCGTTCCCTCAGGAGCGGGAGTAGATCTAGTGTTACCGGTTATGTCAGCTAACAACTGAGAGCTTGTTCTTGAGTGAGACCTGATAGGTGTATGAACGTTTGAGTTACCTGTTGGTGTTCTCATTCTCATACTTTCACCACCACCAAATACAGGCGGAGGTGGGGCAAAAGTTGAGCTAAAGGGAGATGCAGTTTTAGCAGGAGATTTCAATATGCTCGAGTTTGTACGCATGAAATTGCTCGTGGCACTAGTGCTTTCTTGAGCGCTGATTTTCAAATCCTCAAAATCTTCACTTGCCTTTTCCTTGACAGCATCATTTTCAAAGGCGTGATCAGTTTCATTTCCCACCTGAGGAAAATGAGGTTGGAAATGTGTGTTCTCAAACGAACTACTGTACTTCTGAGACAAAGATGCTTTAGAATCAACATTTTTGGGAGCATAACTACCCAAACTTGGCGAATTGCTGGTTTGCAATGATTCTTTGAAAGGTGATGTAATCAATGTTTCAGTCAAATCTGGTGCATGCGGCGAAAGTGATTTCTTCTCAGCAAAAGCCGGCACTGCTGCCTGCGGAGATATTTTTCTTGGAGGAAAAGAAAAGTTGGCAGCCTTGTTAATGGTATCGCGTTGTTCAATTGGTTCTTCTTGAGCGTTTTTCGTGTTTTCTTCAGCATTAGATGTTAGCAGCTCGTCATCAAAATCTGGTTTCGTGGCAAACTTTAAATTCTCCTCTTGAGGACCATTGGTGGGAACAATAGAATCCAAATTGAGAGCAGCCTCAGGAGCAGCCTCAGGAGCAGCCGGAGCAAAAGAATTTGTCTTTTGTTGCACTGTGGTACTCATATCTGTAGTCGAAGAAAAACTTGGAACAAAACTGGAGGCCTCAACGGACAAACCTGCTGGGTTTGCCACATTCGTGGTGTCTTTTTCTGTATCTGAATTATTTTTGTTTGTCAATTCCTCAACATTTCTTTCATTGTTTAAGTTGAGATTTTGTTCATGGTTATTTTCAACTTTTTGCGGCGATGCGTCCAAGTTTTGCGAGGGCCCTGTTGCTGGAGGAGCTCCGTAAAGTTCGTCTAAAGATACAACAGAGCCTGATTTCCCTGCACCCTTGCCAGAGAAAGTCACTGAATGCCTTTTATTCACAGTTTGTTTTGGAGGCATGATCGTTGATGGGGTAAATGCCTGTGTTGAGCCAGAAGCCGGAATGTCACTGACGAACGGTCTTTTTGCTGCTGGAACTCTTGCAGCTGTTTGATTCGCCAAGGTACTTTCAATTGACGGATTTCTTATATGTGAGCGTGGTGACGATGTACCCAGTAGCAAGTTTTCAGAACTAACGATAGATCCAACACTCGGAGGACCACTCCGTTGAACTATATTTTCATTTCTCAACTGCGACACTGCGTGTTTGGTGACATTGCTACGAGGTTCATACAGCGACTTAACTCCAGATGCTGCATAATTTGGCAAATAACTTTGCGCGTGTGCATCATTTTTCAGCAAAGATGGCGAAGCGTATGGCGTATTGGCTTGATTACTTTGAAGAGTTGCCACTGGCTGAGCCCTCAATGGATTATAGACAGAGCCGTTCAAAGATGCACTCAAATCAATGTGCGAGGAGCTTCTTGAAGGGTTAGGGGTGAAGCTGTCAAAAACTTTGTTTTCATTACTTGGATTCTTCTCTAGCTGAGTTAAGTCATCCCCACCAATAAATTTGTTAAACGATTTATCCAATTGACCCCAAACACCGCTCAAAGTAGGCTTTCCAAGCCACCCATTGTTGATATTGGACACCCTGCTCTTCAATTCATCAATGAAGTACATGTATTTCACAGAAACTGGTGAGTTCTTTGGCAAATGTTTTAAAATTGCAGAAGCAGTATCAATGTACTTGGAAGCCAAAGTACCACTGTTGTTTTCAAAAAGAATTGATGCATGCAGTAGTTTTTGCGACACCAAAGTCTGGAACCCAGAAAATTTGCCAGCGGCTTGAGAGTCGCTTGGCTTGAAGGAAAACTCATATAGCTCGGATAACAAAATGCTTTCGAATGAATTTGGAGAACCAAGAAAATCAAAAATAATTTGAGATTCAGGTATTATTTCGTTGAAGGATAGAGGGACATCAGCCACAACAAAACAAATGTGTGCAGCCAAAGTCTGTTTTCTCCGCAACAAAAAGATACCAAAATCAATCAAAAAGTCTAAAATCAATGGAGAAATAGAGTTTGGTGTTTTCAAATCAGTCAAATCTTGCGAGTTAGCAAAAATTGCAGCAAGGATCACATTCCAGTTGTCCATCGCCCATGTAGCTTTGTTTATATCCCCATAAAAATCGTCAATCAGCTTTTTAGAGTTACCGACAAAAACTTGAAATATGACACCAAGCAAATTGGCCGAAAACTCATTGTCGTTGCCGGCATTGAACTCGCTTCTCAAATAAATGTCAACAACTTCACTCCATTTTTCTTTGCCCATCAGGCTGGAAATAATCATGGCCATCGGATAGTCATAATGCGACATTGCAAGTGATAAGGCTCTAGAATGATTACCCACTTGTAGCGATGCCAAAACCTGCATTTGATCTTGGGGCTCTAATTTGAAAGCGTTAAATTTTCTCGCAGCACTTGTGTGTTGCCAAGACATATCATTCAAAACTATATCCAGTTCTGTGGTGTCATAAAACATGCCTGCAATTTCAGATAACTTGCCATCAGCTGAAACCACTTTCCACTTGATTATCTTCCATAAAAGAATGTTCATATCGGTAACTTCATCTCTTCCACTAGTCAAATGACTAATAGCTGTATCAATCCAAGGCTCAAGATTTTTGGCTTTGGTTTTTCCTCTAGTCAAAGGCCCTGGAAAATCGATAAAGTACTGAGGCACAACATCAAACTTCTTGGAATCACAAACTGTGATGGGCGTCTGTTGGTACATACCATTTGTTGGCAGCATGTAAACCGCTTTTGTATTACCATTCCAATGGAAAATCGGAAATTGACGGGCTCTCAAAGTTTCTGGGTTTGGAATTGGATGACTGGAATGTGAAAGAGATGGCTGAGCAAAAGTATTATATCCAGCATCCGAAGCTGATCCGCCAGAAGGTTTTTTGAAACCAAATGGAGGTGGAGCGGATGACAAGGGCTGTGGACCAAAGTTGCTATTTGAAGGTTGCTGCTGGTGGTAACTTGGGTGAACAGTTGGCGCATATTTCGAAGCATTTCCCGCACCGGAAGGTGCGTAAACGCTTGAATGGGATCTTGCATGCGTTTTTTTCTTCAGTCCACCTACAGGAGACATAGCGGTTGGGCTTGAAAGACCAGTAACACCCATAACATTGTTTAAACCCATGGTCTGCAGTGCTGGCAGATTTGATCCAGGATTAAACATTGGGTTGTTTCCACTGTTCGATGAAGTTCTCGCACGTATTGGTGCGTTGGGTTCTTTTAAACTGCTATTTCTTCTTACATGGAAGGGTTGATTAGGAGCATAAGGATTAGCAGGACCTGTTGTTTGGGTCCCTGCAGGTGGATGCAAAAAATTTGATGATTTAGGAGCGCTGTTTGCATGACTGTTGATGCTTGCCGTTCTTGATCTGTTTTTAGCAGAAGGTGCATATGGATTAGGTTTCGACGAAACGACATTTGCAGTGTTTCTGCTCATGTTGAAACTATTGTGGGAAGAGGCGTTGCTAAAGGCTCTGGATCTGTTTCCTAGATTTGTTGGAGCATAAGGATTTACAGGCGAAGACTTTGCTGCCACAGGCTTTTCAATCTTTGCGATAGGGGGAACTAAGCCTGCTGGCAGATCGGTATTGGATACCGTGTTAGCAAATTTATTTGCGCTTGCAGGCGGGATGTAAGAGGCCATTGGCGGCCCAGGCATAGTGGCTTTTTGGCTTGGAAAATCTTTTGTGTAGCTCAGCGGCGGAGGAACGATTCCTACCGGTACATTAGTGGACACGGGAGGAGAAGCATTCGATGCTACTGAGGGATTTCTAGGTGCGTATGGATTTACGACAGGCAAGTTAGTTCCACTGGACGCAGAAGACGTTCTGTTTGGTCCCGTGTTTAAAGGAATTCCAGGTAGTGTGCTTTGTTGAAGCTGATTCGGAGATGTGGAAAGTTTTTGAGCAGAAGCAACTTTCACTGCAACCGGCTTTGCTTTCGCAGGTTTCTTTAAGTTAGAAACCAAGTCGATTGGAAAGTCGTATGCATCTGTTTTATGCTTTTGTTTTTCAATTTCATGAGTAACTTTAGTTGCTTCAGTGATTGTTGATTGATCAGAAACTGGAGGATTTGGTGTGTAAGATGGGGTGACACTACTGCGGGGCTGAATAAAATTCAAAGTAGGCTGAACAATGTTTGGTTGGACAGCTGTTGCTTGCTGGGCTTGATAAGTTCCGCCTAAAGATTCACTTATCAAACTTGCACTCGGAGTCGAAGGAGCATACTTGTTCAAGCTTGACGGTCCTTTTTCGTTTGAGACAAATGCGTTATTGGCTTGGGCAAGATTTTTAGAGGACAAGTTCGATGTTTCGTTGATCGCTTCTCCAAGCGGTGTTTTTGAAACGCTCATGGACTCAATTTCGTCATCATCAGAAGCCAAGAAACTATCATCGTCATCATCTAACAAATCATCATCATCGCTCAAAAACGCAAATTTCTCTTGGGTGTCAAACTGTTCCAATGCAGGAGTATTGGACTTGTTTTCTAATGGTTGTGATTCTTCCAAAGTTGTATCACCGTTTCCTGGTTTGTTTTCAACTTCCATGTCTTTTTCGTCGCTCTTTTTGGACTCGTTGACTTTGGCCTCCACTGAAGCTTTAGCTAAACTTGTACCGCCAGTTAGCGGTGGTATTTCCTCATTTTCTTCATCAGACGAAGCAAGTAGACTGTCACTAGCTTTGGCAGCGCTCGTGTCAGCAGGAACTGATCCAGGTGATTCTAATGTCTGTGTATCTTTGGAGAACAAAATTTCCTTAGCCTCACCATGCTGCGCTTCCAAAGGTGCTTGAATAGACTCCTTGGTCTCTTCTTGAGTCGAAGAAGACTTTGAAATGTCATTTTCGATGGAGATGCTTTTCAAAGTGTCACTTTTGTTACTAGATTGTTGATCGTCATTCAGAAAAATCGGATGCTGCATATTATTACTCAATGGGTTGTTCACTTCAACAGAGTTGATCAATGAGGCAAAATCATTAGCATTTTCAGATTCATCGGAAAACAAAGAATCTTCAGCGGGAACACTTTTGGTGCTATCCTTCACGCTCTCAAACAAAAATTCATTGGCTTCATCGTTTTTGGACTCACCAAAAATGTCATCAAAATGCGATTCAGAAAGCTGGATCTTTGGATTTGCAGAGTGCTCTTGGGGCGTGTTCTTACTTTGCTCAATATTATTTAATTGAGTTGGTTTAGATTCATTTGCAAGGTAGTCCAGCGTTTTAGAAGCATTATCAAAAGTACCAGAAAGCTCATTATACTGTGTGTCTGTAGGGTGCTCAGGCAGTTCAGCTTTGTCATTTGTTTTGGCTGTTTCTACTTCCTGAGCTACTTCAGTTTCTACTTCCTGAGCTACTTCAGTTTCTACTTCTTCAACTGGTTCAGGTGCTGCTTCTTTAATTAATTCAGGTGCTGCTTCGTCAACTGCTTCAGGTTTTACTACTTCTTTTTCTTCAGCAAGTTTTTCGTTCTCCTTCTTTGATTCAGTTGATACACTAGACTGGTCGTCTTCGTTGTGAAGGGCTTTTTCGTTTTCACTAAGCAAGGTGTGCTCTGCATCGTTGGAGGAATTCCCAGCTAAAAAACTAGCGCTGTTATCATCGTGCTCATTTTCAAACAAATCGGAATTATTATTTTGAAACGTATTATCAATTACATTCTCACCCTTTTCAATCTGAAAATCATCTGCCTCAACCTCTTTCAAAAAGTTGTTTGACTGTGCCTGAATCGATGAAGGAAAAGAATTTCCTGAAGAAGACTCGTTTATTGCTGAGGTGGAAAGTATGTCACTGTCAGATTTCTTCAAATCAGGACGTTCCGTTTCGTTCTTTTGCAGCAAATTCTCAGCTACATTTTTGTCAGATAAAAATTCGATATGTTCTTCACGATCACCATTCGCACCGAACAAATCGTCGTTGTTCATTTGACCTCTTTCGTCAAATAGGTTATCGCTATTCCCTTCATTCTTATTCACATCACCAAAAGAATCTTCAACATCCTCTAGCAAAGTGTTCTCGTTGTTTTCATCAATGTAGTGACTATCCTGATCTTGAGCGCCAACCACATGTTCTTCAGTTTCTGGATAGACATCTTCGACGATCTCCTCAGTGACTGAGTTATCCTCATTAGCGTGCTGAGCAACAGGATTTTCATCTTGCACCGAGTTTAAAAAAGTGGCTGACGTGTTAGCTTGGTTTGCATACTCAGAGTCGAGTTCGTCGTTGTCTGAAAGCTCCGTTTCTTCATCGTTGGTGGAAATTGAAGAGTCATTCGTTTCGTTTGTTCCTGCCGAGCTCTGTCTTGATTCGTTTGGATCAAGTTGCTCTTGTTGTTCTTGTTGAAGCTCTAATTTCTTCAATTTGGCTCTCAACTTTTTCTTTTGATTTTTTTTCTTTCTTGCTGCGTCTGAGACCATTTTTGCTAAGATGGTGCTGGAGGGTTTTTCCAATGTTGCAATGGAATTTATGGTTTTGATATTTACTGAGCTATTAAACGTAGCTTACAATTATGTGACAGTTTACAATTAT
>ERZ794936.701-NODE-701-length-13794-cov-34.590727_pt1 | contig 13794 bp, 5 predicted proteins | sample MGYA00511083_ERZ794936 | MGnify/ENA primary metagenome ERZ794936 (study PRJEB30137, sample SAMN04331409) | food metagenome | isolation source: Y2 must sample point D1 replicate A | place: Australia: South Australia | collected 2014 ... | reverse complement strand
CCCTTTTTTATTTTTCCTTTTTTTTTTTTTTTTTTTTTTTTTTTTTTTTCAAGCTACACGTGACCAAATGAATAAAGATAAGAGTCCGCTAAGCCTCGCAAGTGTCAAAAGTAAACGTGCGTTATCATCAGATGTGAAGTTTGGTTTTTAAGTTTAGTAAAAATAAATTATTCAAGTTGTTAAGCTTAGAAGTAAAAGCTGAGCACTACATCATCAAGCAAAGTACAGTGCGTTTAGGTCATGGTTTGGAGTCATCTGGATATAGACCAGCAACATATCAATTATCTTTGCATCTCGCTTACCGGCATAATCTTTTGTTTGACTGCCAAGTTTTTCAAGAACAGCTTTTACGTAGGTGAAGCTCTTTTTTTTACAGCAAGTGGAATTATATTGGGTCCGATATGCCTAAAATGGTGTGACCCGTTTAGTTGGACTACAAACGTCGACAAGATCAGTGTTGAGCTGAGCAGAATCATTCTTTGCATCCAGTTATTCACCAGTGGTTTAGAGCTACCTTCCAAGTACATGCAGTACAACTTCAAAAGCGTGCTTTTGTTGTTAATTCCAGTGATGACAGCAGGCTGGCTTATTGTCGGATCTTTCATATATCTTCTTATTCCAGGTTTCAAATATAAACACGGACTGTTAGTTGCCGGCTGCATAACAGCCACCGATCCCATTTTGTGCCAATCTATAGTTTCCGGCAAATACTCACAAAAATATGTTCCTGAACGATTAAGACATCTAATAACGGCCGAATCCGGTGTCAATGATGGATTGGCGTTCCCATTTGTCTATTTGTCGCTGTTTTTGATAGTTTTGGATAACCACAAAGGCGAAATTTTGAAAGAATTTTTTGCTGTCACTATTCTGTACACCTGTATATTGGGTACTGTTGTGGGGCTTGTTTTGGGATGGGGTTCAAGCAAACTAGTTGAGCTATCAAGCCGTCACGGGCTCATTGACGAGCAATCGGTTCACATATACTACATTTTTTTAAGTTTATTGATGGCAGGTATGGGTTCTTTACTAGGAATGGACGAGTTGTTGATCAGTTTTTTTGGTGGTTGCGCTTTTGGCTGGGACGGGTTTTACCAAAAAAACGTTTCAAGCTCTGCATCCCCTCTTACTGATGGTATAGACTACCTTTTGAACATTCTATATTTTGCATATTTTGGAACAATTATTCCCTGGCAAAAGTATAACAATCCAGATCTATATTTGAGTGCCTGGAGGCTTATTCTGATTGGGGTGGTGGTGGTTTTCTTGAGACGGTTGCCCGTTGTTTTCACAATATTCAAATGGATACCCGCAATAAAAAACCTCAGAGAATCTTTATTTGTTGGTTGGTTTGGTCCTATAGGAGTTGGTGCCGTATTCACATCCTTGTTGGCGAAAGATTACTTGGAAAAGGCACTGGAAAAAGATTTTATTTCAACGAACCATGCAAATGATATTCGCCTAGGAATTGACACGGTATGGGTTTTGTGTAGCTTTATTGTTGTGGTGTCGATGATTATTCATGGGTTTTCAGTGCCTGCAATCATGTTTTCAAAGTATTTCCGTAAACAACCCGATAACATAGGCACATTAAACAGGTCCAGTTGTGACATATCGATTCTCGACAAGGAAGAGCAAACTTTGGAAAAATCCTGAAAACATTTTGGTATATCTCACATCCGTAGAAAACACACACAATATCGTTGAATTTTTGGCTGAATTTATTCAAAAAAACGTATTTATCGAAGTGTAAGTAAATTATTTCAGCTACTCCTGAGAATAGGAACTGCCAGCTGAGAACGTCCCCATCAAAATAAACAGTTTAAGCTATATAACTTTGCCAGAAACTGAGTAATGATTTGGTTATTTGTAAAGCATAAATTTTTATAGAATTTTAAAGCTGTTGGGTCTTTTATATTTCACAAATACTGTCCAAAAAACAGCAAATTTGTTTGTTTATTTTTTGAGTGAGACTAATGTATTTCAGAATCACCTAATTAAACAAAAAATATTTTTGGATTAAAATTAAACAAAAATATGTACTCAAAATCTAAACTAACAAAATAAACATATAATCAAATGTATTTTTTGCTTGAAAGACAATTTACATCCTTATACAAATGCAAACTCTGAAAAAATTTATTTAGATTACAACAAAGGCGACAAGAATTTTGAAAAGTCAAAATCCAAAGAAAACAAGTCTTGATCTGGTATAGTTTCATTCACGCCATTAGCTGTAGGATTATAGTCCCACATGTTATTTTGTCTCGCCTGCTCTGCTGCAGGAGGATCCAAGTAGGAGTATATGTTATTAGCCCTTTCAGCATTTGTATCAGTTTGAGATATTTGAGAATCATTTATCTCATTTCGGCTGTTCAAAGCCTTTTTATTGTCGTTTTGATCATGATAATGATTATTACTGCTACTATGGTTTTTGTTTTTCGCCTGATCCGACTTTCCCTCTGCCAGCCTTCCTTGATTCGTATTGGCTGAATTTTCCATAGCGCTTATAAAAATGCTTCGAATGTGAAGTTCAACAGCTCTGAAACTATATGATCCATAAGGTTTCTCTAGCTTCACCTCTAAATGATCCTTTAGAGCACTGTAATACTCATTCATAAGTTCGGTGTACTTGATGAACATGTCAGAAGAAGAGTACTGATTATTTGTATAATCAACCTCAGCCTCTGGTCTTTCAAAATCAACTAAATTTTCCATGATAAGGTTTTTCCTCTTTTTCAGGTTTCTTCTTGTAACCTTTCGGTCAGCCTTTCCTCTTTCATACATTAAATCAAATAAAGTAATCAAAGCCCGGAATGTCAAAGGCTTTTTAAGCCAAAACGAGATATTAGTTGCAGATTCCCCCACTGTCCACTCGGAGCTTATCCCAGAGGAAGATGATTTCAGGTACGAGCAGTGAGTACTAAGCGCAGTAATCATTTTAAATGATGTCACTAGAATTCGAAATAGCTTGTTCTTATGTACAACTTCGTCTGCTTTAAAGACTTTTAATTGCAGATACCAAAGGCATATTTTCAAAGCAATCAAAGGTGTTAGCACAACATAATCAAATAGGTCCACTTTTTCAAGGTGCTCTGCGTCACAATATGTTTCCAATGAGTGCAACTCGACGTTCAGGTACTTATCAACTTGAATAAGCATTCCCTCAATATCCGGTATTCCTCGAGGTTTGTTGAGGTCAAATATAATCTTTCTAGCCAGATACAAAAATCTTTTCAATTTACCAATCCTTCCAGCTTCTAAAGTGTTTAATTCCTCTTCATCAAAAGATCCATAAGAAACATTCAAAGATTTTCCATTCTCAAATGAATTCAAAACATCAGCGTACAAAGACCAGTACCAAATATTTTGTAGAGTATGTATAAGCCCAACATGCTCCAATTTATCTTTGTAGTATTTTTGAGCACCGGTCCTTAGACCCAGCATATCAGTCATGCTTCCTAAAGACTCCGCAATAAGATGAACCGAACGTGTGTGTGCTCCTCTTAAGGGGTCGAACTGCGTTTGAAAATAGTTTAAAAGTAAGAACTGGATTCTATGAAGTGAAAAAGTCAAGCCGGAGGTAATTCCTCTGATGTAGCAAAAAAACTCTGTAAAGCAATCATGGTCAACAGTATGCCCTTTGACAATTTTGTAAAGAAGAAGAATAACACCCACTGAAAAAAAGTTTGTTCGATCGTCAACATTCAAAGAAGTAATACGATCAGTTTCGAGGTCAACCTCAACAAGATCCTCAAATAACTGGACAACGGCTTTTTCTTCTATAAAATTGGTTAGTGAATGATATGCAGTCTGAAAATATGAAAACAGCGTTTTTTTGAAAGAAGAGTAAGATGGCAAAGTTGCAACAATTTCTTGCAATAAGGAACTACCACGGTCTCGTAAAAGCACATGACGTTCTTTGAAAACTCCATCTAAACCATTCGGGTCACCTTTAGAGCTCTGTTCACAGGTCACTCTGAAAGCATCCCAAATACTCTTGTTCTCTTCCATGCACTTGCTATTCTTGAACAAGCATATAACCGATGTGGCACCCACCATACACGCAGCCTTCTCAGTTACTAACACGATTGTGTACTGTCTTAATGGATTGACGGGCTCTACAGACTGTGCAAAACCCAAAGTGAATGGATGAACGTAAGAACACTTTTCCTCCCTTTCAGGTGCAGCAAGAGAGGGCGATGTACCGGCTGATTTTTCCAAACCGCAGGTATTGCCTAAATCTTGACCAGAGGCACAGCTTAGGGTTGTATCTTTTAAAGTGCAATGTTGGGACGTGTTCGCAGAGTGGGGCACACCAAAACCTCTCGAAGCATCAGGGTGGTCATTAACTTTCAAACTACTCATCTGGTCTAGGTTTTCATGGGGCAAATCCGGTGCAATTGTTTCAGTCGGTAAATTGTGATTCGATGTTGGACCCAAATTTCCAAATGAAGTGGGCTGATCAATTTGTGGCTCAAAATGTGTTTGAAAAGTTGAATTGCTCAGCGTGTTTCCAGAAGAAGCAAGATTTTGAGCTTGCAAGTGAGCCTCTGTTGTGGAAAAATCTTGTGCCAAATTATCGGAATGATTAGGATGTACCGTTGTGGCTAAACTATCAGTTACAATAGGGACGCTTTGGCTTGTAGGAGGACTTAGACCCGGTGAAAGTGGTTTTGGTTTGTTGGAAAAAAGGTTAACTGAGTGAGAATATATTTCCTTTTCTGCCATTCTGATTTGTAAAGGGTTATGCTGACTCTGAAGTTTGTTGAAGGTCAATTTTGAGTTTCCTAAAAGCTGATTTTTGTGCCTATAGTATTCACTTTGCCGCTGGTGTAAAGACGAGTTATTGGAGTTTATTTTTGGGATGATGGGCTCAATATTTGATGATTGCATGTCAAAATTTCTAGTTGGAGCTTGCACCATAAGTGAGTTACCATCTCTTGAGTAATCTTTCGGAACATTTGCAAAACTTTGATGGCCCTGCACAGAGTCGGAGCTGCTAGGTGGAGGCAGTATTCTATTCATGAAGGAAGAGTTCTCCATGACGTTATCAGGTACTGTGGACAGGTTTTTACGGTTTTTTGTGACTTTCATTTTTCTAGAACGAATTTTTGCTCGTTCAACAGCGATGCGTTCTGGCGTAGTGTCTTCAAAATAAAGACAAGCATCTAGGTTTCTTGATTCGCACGAGTTACATTTAGGTCTAGCTTGGTTACACTTCAACCGGCGTTCTCTGCAATATAAACATGAGACAATCGCCCTGCTTCTTCTCCTTTTCACTGTTCCGGTTGTTGTGGGACTGCTCTGGTCGACACTTTCATCAAAAGGCGGCAAGCCATCTCTTTCTGCAACCATGTTTTTGATAGTTTCTCTTTTTAGTGCTCGAGATCTTCTGCTCAGATAAAACTTGCCGCTCGTTTTGTGGCGTTTTCCAAATGCACTCGGAACCTTTACTATTAATCCGAGACTGGCTTTTTTTCCAGCAAACGTTATTTTTTGTTCGTGTGAGTCGGCACTCGCATTTTTACAAGTTAAATGATGCACCGTTTCATAAACTCAAGTAGAAAAGTAAATCAAATACATTATAACTCATGTGGATACGCTACGTACATATACACACGCATACGCACACACACATATATATATATATAAATATATATTTATTATACAGTATCATGCCTTAATCTATAACTTCTCTTCAAGCAATTTAGTAACTTCTTCAACAGCAGCATTGATTCCGGCGTACTGATCACCCATACCTTGAAAGACATTGCCCTTACCACCAGCTTTACCCCCAATACTGGCAGAAACAGCTTTGGCCAAAGCAGAACCATCAACGCTCTTTGTCAAAGCTTCATTGGAAATGTAACAACCATGAGCCACTCTTCCAGACGCATCGTTACCAGTCAACAGATAAAGAGATTTTTCTTTCTTGTTGTTTTTGATATAGTTAATAGCTTCTGTGATGGCTTTAGCGTTGGTTGGAATTTCAACATGTTTGACCAAAAATGCAGCATCTTCGTTTTGTTCAAAAAATTGAGTGACCTCGTCAACAGTTTGTTTGATTTCTGCTTTAGCTCTGGTTTTGATCTCATCCTTGACTTCCTTTTCAATTTTGTTGAATTTTTCTTTCAAGTTGTTTTTGGTGATCACGGAGATAGACAACTGACCCAGTTCTACACTTAGTTCTTTGATTTTTTTCTCTTTAGCTGGACCAAATGGCAGAGATTCGACGTGTTCCAGCTGTTTGTTAAATTCAGCAGCAACTCTTTGAACTTCATATGCTTCGGAGCCGGAAACAGCAACCATTCTTCTGATACCTTTGGCAATACCACTTTCTTCAATGATGACAAACTCTTTAATGTCACCTGTCTTGGCGACATGAGTACCACCACAGAACTCAACAGAGTAATTGTTCCATTCTTCATTTTTTGGATCAGCAAGCAAGTCCTCAACAGGTTTACCTACAGAAACAACTCTCACAGGATCTGGGTAGGTTTCACCGAAAACGGCTCTAACGGAAATAATCGATTGTGCCAATTCCAATGGAACTTCTTTATAGTAAACTGTCATGTTTTCTTTGATCAATTTGTTACAGATTCCCTCTACTTTTTCCAACTCTTCAAAAGATAAAGCTTTCTTATGAGAGAAATCAAATCTTAATTTTTCTGGAGCAACCAAGGAACCTTTTTGGTCAACATCTGCTCCTAAAGTTTCTTTCAGCGCAAAATTCAATATGTGGGTACCAGTGTGGTTGTTTCTCAATGGGAATCTTCTCAATTCGTCGTAAGAAGCAATGACTTTCTCGTTTTTAGACAATTTCCCTTCTTGTAAAACACCTGTGTGGAAAACGTACCCATTGTATAACTGAACGTTTTCAACATTGAATTCGGAAACACCATCGACAACGATTTTACCAGTATCATATTCTTGACCACCTTGTTCGGCGTAAAAACAGGTTTTATCCAAGATGATACCATATGTTTTACCAGATTCAGTGATTTCGTCAACAAAGTTTTCACCGTCATGAATGGCCAATATGTTTGCTTCGATGTTTTCCAAACCATATTTGAATTCGTCGTTTGTTTTAGAAACCGAATCCTCGTTCAACTTTGAAAGATCGTGAACACTCAATTTGATCAAAGTGCCTTGATTTTTTTTGTTGCATTTTTTGGAGGCTTCATAAGATTCCAATTTGGCCTTTTCAAAACCTTCTTCGTCAATTTTCAAACTTTGTTCTTCAGCCATCAATCTTGTCAAATCAACAGGGAAACCATAAGTATCATAAAGTCTCCAAACTTCTTTACCGTTTAAAGTTTTGTTGGCAGATTTAGAGGCAACTTCAGCATATTTTTCAAACAATTTTTCACCTCTATCCAAAGTTTTGGCAAATGAAAGTTCTTCTTCATTCAAAATTTCAAATAGGTATGATGGGTCCTTGTTGACTTCTGGGAAAATATCTTTAACTTGATCAATCACAGTTGGAGCTAATTTGGAAAAAAAATCTCCAATTGGATAGTTCATATACTTTCTAACGTATCTGGCACCTCTTCTCAAAATTCTTCTCAAAACGTAACCTCTACCTTCGTTGTTTGGAACACCACCGTCTGATAGAGCAAAAATCAAAGTTCTGACATGGTCACTCAAAACTCTGTAAGCGGTGTCAATCCCATCTTTATCTTCATCACCAAATTTACCACTGTATGGTCTACAGCCGGTGATTTCTTGAATTTTGACAAACAAAGGTTGGAAAACATCCGTGTCGTAGTTGGATCTGACATCTTGCAAAACAGAAACCAATCTTTCAAAACCCATCCCGGTGTCAACGTGTTTGGCTGGCAAAGATTTCAAACTGCCGCCTTGTTCTCTATTGTATTGAATGAAAACGTTGTTCCAAATTTCCAAAACATCTGGGTCGTCCATGTTGACCAAATGAGCAGCGTTTCTTCCACCAATTCTGTCGTAGTGGATCTCGGAACAAGGACCACATGGACCTTGGTCACCCATTTCCCAAAAGTTGTCCTTTGCATTGCCTGGTAAAATGTGGTCTTCTTCTACACCAACATTTTTCCAGTATTGTTTTGCTTCCAAATCTGCTTCCAAACCGTTTTTTTCGTCACCTTCAAAATAAGTAACATACAATCTGTCCTTTGGAATACCATACACGTTGGTTAGTAAGTCCCAAGAGTAATCAATAGCTTCTTTTTTGAAATAATCTCCAAAAGACCAATTACCCAACATTTCGAAAAAAGTATGATGATAAGAATCTTTCCCAACATCTTCCAAATCATTATGTTTACCACCAGCTCTGATACATTTTTGAGAGTTGCAAGCCCTTTTCAAAGATGCAAAATCAGATTGCGGATCAACGGTACCCAAAAAAATCGGTTTATATTGGTTCATCCCAGCGTTGGCAAATAGCAATGTTGGGTCGTCATACGGGATGACAGGACTCGATTTAACGTATTTGTGGCCTTTCTTTTCAATAAAATATTTTAAAAAAGTGTCACGGACATGTGGAGCAGTCCAAAGTTCTTTGTTTCCAACGGTCATTTTGGCTGTGTGGGTTTTTGTTGTTTTTGTTCTGACAAGACTTTTGAAATTTCTAAAGCTTGCTCTGATGGATGAAAGTTCAAAGTTGAATCGACACCTGTACTGAGAGCAAACTAATCTTGAAGAATTATTGCGATACAACTTGGAAATGAAGAAAGTTTATCTTTGATGACTTAGTTGAAACTAATTTTGTATTACCAAGAATGATGATGTGGATGTACACAAGAGCACAGTGTGAATTGTGCGAAATGGAAAAACTCTACATGTATGATTGAAGGAAGCTGCCTACTCTGAAGTAAAAAAAACATTCTGCAAAAAAAAATATAATAATGAAAGCAGGCTAGCGTTGATTAATGTGAAAAAACAAGTACATGAAAACGAACTAACGAACGGTAGGATATGTGAGTAGTCAAGCAATAAGAGGAGTGTTGCGAAGCTATGGTAAGGTGAGCTTAGGAAATTGATGAACATTTGATTCTAACAAATATTGGGTTTGGTGGAGAAGAAACTACAATGGCTGAGAAAAAAAAAAAACGCAAGTGTTATCTTTTCTTTTTTTTTTTATTTTTTTTTTTTTTTACAAAAATTCATGATAAAGCTTTTCACTTGCACAAAATCATGTGACCTATTTTTTTGGAAAAAAAACACGCAACAATACCCGGTCTTTGTCATCGCGGTTATAATAATCTAAACCCTTCATGTCCTGGTATAGAATGAAATAGTAAACACATTGGATCAAGGTGAGAATTAGATAAATTTGCAGAGTCTTCTTTTTAGCTTTATTATCAAATACATAATAAGAAGCAAAACAAGAAACACACACCAACATAAGTGGAAGCTGAATAACTTACTAAAAACGAGCACTCATGAAAGTTGCAAGACAGGGAGTTCTGATCTTCTCAGTCGCATTGTTCACTTGCACCTTTTTAATGCAAGTAGTGAAACTGGCCCATAGTGCGGAAATCGATATATCTCAAAGCCCGTCCATTGGAAGGGACATTGAAACAAAAACCGATGTTGCAATTGATAACTTTCGAGTTCCCGAGGCCTCTGTTCTGTGGCAATGTGTGAAGCAATTAAAGAGTATTATTTTATTATTGGACGAAGAAAGGAATGCTGGGGAAATGAGCAAGAGCAGCTCTGTTATCAATAATCTTTACGGGATCATATATGGCCTAGATTTAAGTGATGATATTGAGCAATATGATTCGAATGCCGATGATAGCGATTTGTTCAAAAAGGCTCATGATTACCTGTGGTCGATTAGTCCTTCGTATGCTGCGTTGTTCAAGAGTTATTACGAGTATAACATTTATGATTTGCCATCATCAAGTCAACCAAATTTCAAAGTTGACAAAGCGACGAATTTTTTTGTGATTAACAATAAAGTTTATGAAAATTCAGATGATATTTTTTATTTGAAGTCCCACAAAATCAAAACCACCATGGAAAACTTGGACATGTTTTCAATTAACGAAGATGAATTGATTATCGGTTTGAGCAAAGAAGCACCTTTGGCCTTTTTTTATGGATGCGATTCTTTAGACAACAAAGACGAATTTGAAGAATTTAACAACAATTTGTGGAACGAAGCACAAGGTGGGAAAATTAGATACGTTTTAAGACGTTTCTGTATTGACAAATCAAACAATTATCCGTGGAATGACAACAAAAAATTTGTTGATTTATCTTTTTTGAAAAATAACTTGCATGACTTTGACTACAACGGTGAAACAATCAATATAAACCATAACGAAAATGCTACTCAACTAATGGATTTGCAATTAACAGATTTCATTATCAAATACCACAACTCTGTTGAAAACAACAAAAATGCATGGAATACGTTAAATTTCACAAAAAACATCATCAACAAGTTACCTTTTGAGTCTGTTCAGGACAAATGCGAACTTTTGCATACAGGTGATGTTGAAGACTACTCATCTATTACCGAAGACCTAGATGCATTGATGCAATTAGGTGTAAATTACGATATGTTGGGTGTTTTCGTCAATGGTGTGAACATTAGACTAACAGACTTTTCCATGAAGTCGTTGATTGAGTCCATTCAAAGAGAATTTAGATTTTTGAAAATTTTCAAACAAATTGCGTCCAAACATGATATAAAATTAACCGTTGATGATATGAAAAGGCTAATAACTGATTTCACAGTAGCTTCTCAACTTTTCATCAAAAACAATCAGCCAAGAAGGTTTGATGTAACACAAACCATTGACAAAAACTCTGACGTTGTTATTTTTGCTAATGATTTGGAAAATGACCTGCAATACGCCAGCACCTTATCCACAGATCCTTTAGAATTTATGACTCAAAAATCTCATTTTGGGGAGATTCCAGCTTATGCTGAAAACTGGAATGATGTAATTTTTATCACAGACTTTCAAAACAAAGAAATGGTAGACGGTTTGATAAGAGCTCTTGAAGTTGTACAAAATGGATATCCTCAAAGAATCGGTATTTTGCCTCTTCCAAAATCATTTGAATCCATGGAAAATGACCAAGAATATATGAAAATCATTAGTCAGCTACAGAAAATTGGCAATTCCAATATTGATGGATTACTAAAATTTTTGAATGACGGAAAGGGGTTGAAGTTTGACAAGAGATTGAATTTGTTAGACCCAACATCACCAGTAGTCAGTAGTATATTGTCCACCATTCAACTGATGAAAATCACAGAGAATAGCATCATGGTCAATGGGCAGCTTTTTGGTTTTAGAGAAAACGTTTGGCAATACTTAATCTCTACCATTATCAAAGAAGATGTTGGATTTTTGAAATCAGCTCTACCCGTGGTTATGAAAGATTGGGAAGAACAAGGACATAGCATGCGGAAGTTGCTATACGCAGAGGCACAAGCTTTTGTATCAAGAGACTTGGTGCTTACTCCAAATATTCACGGGGATTCGACATATTCTATAGAAAATTTGGACGGATTAGAAAAGATAATAGGTCAAGGGCGTGTATTTGAGTATGTGAAATCAGATGTTTACAATGTCGTGCACACTCTATCAGTAATTGACGATTTTGAAAATCCTTCTGCTTGGGACAGTTTATCCAGCATTTTGAATTTGCACTTGTATGGAGTCAAGCTAAGACTAATTCACAATGGTGGTGAGAGCAAAAATTGGAATGCCTTGAAAAGTCTATTGTCTAAAACGGATGTTTTGAGCAGCGAAGAGTTACTTCAGCACGCTCCAAATGTCAACCCAAACAAAGAAAAACACAAACTTGACTTTTCTCAGTGGTTAGTTGATCTGTCATACGAACAGTTGTCCTCCACAAAGTTTTTGGTTCTCAACGGTAGAGTCATCAATTTGGAAAATCACACTTCTTCGACCCTGTATCCGCTTACACCTAATGATTATTTCAATTTGATCAAGCACGAAAGTATAAGATCTTTACAAACAATAAAGTTTGTGGAAAAATATCATTTGGGTCAGATAATCCCGCCTTCATTAATTGAAGAGTTTTCTGCTTTTTTGACTAAAATCTATTACGATGATATGCTACTAAGCAATGGAATAGACTTTACGGTTGAGTCAATTTTGCCGAGGTTGCCCTTGAGAAGAGTTTTGAACAAGAAATCTGTGCTCAAGTCCAACTCTCTATTTTTGCACAGTAAATCCAAAAAAAGACCGATTGATTTGACTTTAGTTCTCGATCCCATGGAAGAAAGATCACAAACTTTTATTTCGCATGCTGCCCAGTTGATGGACACGGGTTTCCAAAAATTTCTTAATTTGGAGATACTTCTTTTGCCAACAAAGGACTTGAAATTCTTTTCTATTCAAAGACTTTATTATGACTCTCAAGAACTTGAAAAGGTTGAAAAACATGAAACGATTGACATTGAGACGAAAGAGTTGGAGTTGCATGTCGACATGACAGCACCAGATTTGACGCTTGACGGCAAAAGCATATGGTGTACAGCGTACGTGCAAGACGCTGCTCAAGAGATTTCAAGACTAAATGTTGAAAGTGTGGGTAGTAATATATGTGTGAACGTGGTTAATGCTTGTGGGAATATTATTACATCGTTCCAAAGTATGCAAACTTTTGGCTTTGGGCAGTTCAAATTACCATTGAATGAAACAAATGAAAAATACCACTTTGAACTATGCTCAATAAACTCTGGATACACGATGAACGGTTTTACCTTGGATGTCAGAACAGACGTTTCATATTGGTCGGAGTTTTCTGTTCACGATTTTTTTAACAGAAGAGCGTACATTCAAGTAGCGAAAACTGATGATGAACGGGTTCCCTCACCTGTTGGCTCTGATATGTTAAACGTGCTTGTCACTTTACAAAACAAAGACTCTGAAGAAGAGTTTATGAGTCTTTACAGTACGCTATCAAAAAACTTTCCTAACGGCTTCAAAATTTGGGTTTGGAAACAAGATCATCATGGCGTAGATAAGATTGCAGAGAAGATCTTGCTACTTAAAAATGTAGAGCTTGTCTCTTACAAATGGCCAAAATGGTTGAGACCTACAAAGTTGGACACGAACAAGTTGAATTTGGGCAAGTTTTTGTTTCTTGATATGGTTTTACCTGCTGATGCCGTCAATGTTGTTTATCTAGATTTGAAAGAAATTGACAAATATTTCATGCAATCTTTTGTCACCGATATTGACGTTGTTAAAAGCATTGTCTTGGGAAAAGAAGATTTTACTATTGGAATGGTTCCTTATGGAGATGATGAGCACGGATACTGGGAAGACGGTTATTGGAAAGAGTACTTGGAAAGCAACAAGCTCGATTTTTTCAAGGCAAATAACTTTATTGTAAACTTGAAAAATTTCAGGGAAGCAGGCTTGGGAGACATTTTAAGAGTGCATTACCAGCAAATTTCTCAAGACATATTTTCTTTGAGGTCATACGGGCAGGATTTGATCAACAACATTCAGTTAAAAGCAAAGATATATGCACTAGATGCTGTGGTTGATGAGTCTTTGGACCTACAGGAGGATGATATTGTGCATGATGAATTGTGATACACTAAATACTACATTTAAACACTTTTAAAAGCCAATTATTTTCTATGTGTATACTATTTAAGGAAATATTTCAAGTGATTGGGTTTAGCTTGCTAAACTTTTTTCCAGCACTTGACTCATTACGTTCAGGGTCTTTGGTTTTTTTTTTTTCTTCTCGTGACTTTTTTTTTTTTTTTTTTTTTTTTTTTTTTTTTTTTTTTTTTTTTTTTTTTTT
>ERZ794936.699-NODE-699-length-13826-cov-33.134558_pt1 | contig 13826 bp, 5 predicted proteins | sample MGYA00511083_ERZ794936 | MGnify/ENA primary metagenome ERZ794936 (study PRJEB30137, sample SAMN04331409) | food metagenome | isolation source: Y2 must sample point D1 replicate A | place: Australia: South Australia | collected 2014 ... | reverse complement strand
AAAAAAAAAAAAAAAAAAAAAAAAAAAAAAAAAAAAAAAAAAAAAAAAAAAACTGGAAAATTACTTCCGAAGTCAAAACTGGAAAAAGAAAAGAGCTTTTATAGATATTACTATTTGGTCAATTACTAAAAGATAATTAAAGTGGGTAGGAGATAAGGTTATATGAAAGGTATTTCACAGATGCAAAAAATCAAGTAAGATGGTGTAGCACTCTATGTTGCATGTATATCAGGAACATCAAATAAACAGTAACCACAAGGAAAAAAAAAAAACAACCAGTGATGACTTTTATTTTTCCGTAGTCTGTGGTGCCACTATAAAAGTATAAGTTTTGTTTGAAAAGCACTCATTACTTTTACTCGCTATCGCTCGTGTTGTAAAGCTAATGGAGCTAAGACTGGTCAAGCATTTGCAGCTTCTTGAGCTTCTTCTTCTCGTTTTTCTTCTTGTTCTTTCTTTTCTTGGCTTCAAGAGTGTTCATATTTGCTTCCGTGGCCTCTTTGATCACAATATGACCCGCCAAGTTGGCACCAGAGTTTGCTGAAGACAGTGGTCCGTCCAGGTTATTAAGCTTGCTCATGGCCTCCATATGGAACATCAAATCTTTTGTGTTTTCTTCTTGCTCCAACTTTTCTCGCTCAAGTTTTTCGTTGTGTGTTTTCAAACTTTTGATCTCATCTTTCATTGCCTGCAATGTTGTAAGCAAGTTAACATTTGTTTGTTTGCCAACTTCAATAGACTCGTGGAGGTTCTTGAACTGCAAGTCGCTGGCAACGGCCTTCTGTTCCAAGCTTTTGAATTTCTGCTCCCATTTCGCACATACCACTTCCAAATCCTTCTTCTTTTCCTGTTTAATGGTACTCAACTTGTTTTCGTAATACGTTTGTTGAGACTCAAGCTGAGACAAAAGTAGCTGTATGTATTCCAAATTGTCCTCATTGTTACTTATTCCCTTTTTCGCATTCTCACTCGTGACACTGTCCCGTTGATTTCCAGTGAAACCATTAGAGGTACCACTAATTTCCACTAGTTTCCCATCACTTATATTTTGCACCAACCTGTGCACATACTTGTCTTCTGCATAGTCCCATACTCTAGAAGTGTTCAAGTCTACCGAAAAACAATGCCCAGAGTCTTTGTAATGGTCAATAGCGTGTTTGCTCGAATATCTGCTGCAGCCAACGTGCCCGCATATCAAACAGCACCATAGATTTGTTCTTGCATCGCATTGGTTGCATTTTTTTTCATTCCGGTTCGTTTGGTCTAAAGTGTACCGGCATACAGGACATTTAGAGTTTTTCCATTTCATCAAGCATTTACAATGAAATGCGTGTTGACAATTTGTTGTTATGATACCTGTGGTAGCACTGTCTAAACGATCCAAACAAACGGGACACGTGGGTAGTTCTATATTTGAAACAAAAGAGTTATTTTCCTTGGTGAAAGGGTCTTCAATTAAATAAGGTAAAACAGGCTGATTTCGAAAAGATGGGGAATTATAGTCACTCTTTGTAGAACTTTCCCCTTCATGTGCCAATGAAATTGTTTGAAACAACTTTGCAGTAAAAACAACCTCTTTGATGTTCACGACTTTTAACAAAGTCTGTTTTATTTCATACCCATCAAACTCTAAACTAAACTGGTTTTTATTTTCAGTATTGGTGAAGTTAACCAAAAGTAGGTTATCATGATACCCCTGGTCCTCACCAGACTCGTCTAACAGAGTGAAACTATTCTTGACTTCTGATTGTACACTTAGTTGTTTGAGACACCGTACATGCGTGACAGCCTTCAACGAGTCTCCTGTTGGGAAAATTTTCTTCAAAACATCCAACAACATTATCTGGGGCTCAAAGATTATGCATGCCATCACATTGTTCTCATCAACGACTTTTTTCACAACTTCGTCTTTCACCAGCGTTTCAGAGTGCTGATTATATGTCACATTGCTATTGCTCAACTTGAAGAGCTTGATCTGACCTTCAAAAACTGAACCAAAAATGTCAAAACTCGAGATACTCTCCCGATCTAAGGAAGTAGACATGGCGGAATCAATAACAGACTCTAATTTGATAAGCTTTCTCTTCAAATTTATATGTTTTACCCTTGACTTTTTCGGTTTTGCTTTCAAAAAACAAGCAGAATGGAAAATCTGGTATGCAATGCTGGTTGTGTATCCTGAGTCGAGTTCTATCTTGATACTGTAATAATCAGGTAAAGACATTCATTTATTTGAAAACCTGGTCGATAGATATACGAGTATCCGCTACACACTTTGGAAATCTTTTTTTTTTTTTTTTTTGGGGTATATCTTCTTTCACTGGTACGTTGTCGTAAAGTTTAAATGTATTTGTGCTTTGAAGGAGAGTCCAAGGCGGTTGATCCTTGAAAATTATAATGTTAGGTTTCGAGAGATTCCTAAAAAGGGGGAGGGCGACCGGTGGACAATTTGGAAAAACCCGTAACAAAAATATGGCCGAGAGTGGTTTGTATTGGGTCGCTGGCATCAAAAGTTTTTGATTCCAAAAAAAAAATAACACACAGAAAGCCTTATTTGGGTGATTGGTGATAGGTATGAATGTCTGGAAGGGTATTTTCATTAGCGGTAATTTTTTATCTTTGCAATGATGCTAACTGATACTTACCTTACAGTGCCTTTAATATTTTGGTTGTCCGAAACTAAAATTGTCCGAACTTTACGTGGAAACCTTGTAAGTTTGCGTGTGGCATGTCCGATATCGGACAAATTACGTCTCTCGGCCCTCCAAAGCTTAACCATTCAATCACCAAATGTGTGCTTAGACCCAATGCATTGAAGAACTCATCGCAAAGCTAAAGAAACCATTAAGAAACAATCAAGCCTTAAGACCAAACTAAAAAGAATTACCCCACCGTTTTGTTATCCGTTTGATGAGTCAAATTCCATACGATTTCAGTGCCATTCGTGAAGTTTGTGTTGAGTTATCCAAATATGCATTTCTTCCCACGAATTTGTTCAACCCTAATGACCCTGCGCTACTCGGTAAACTTGATGATCTCATAAATGTGCTTTGTTCTCAAAACGGTTTAAAACATCAACCAATTATACCTGACGCACAATTAGCAGATTATGTGTTTTTCCCCATATCGCAACTCCTAAAACATAATATACCCCAACATTGTCAACCCTTATTGATTCGCATTTTGAGAGCGCTCACTTTGAATTTCCCGCTTTGGGGACAGTTGGATCACGCTCATTTCAAACAATTTTTGCCTCTAGTTTTAGTTTTGATAGGAAAAAGGGAAAACATCAAACAATTTGAAGTTGTGGTAAAATTTTTGTCCTCATTTTTGCCATGCTTTACCAGTTTTGATACCAATGATTTTGCATTGCTTGCATTTGTTGCTCAATTGGTCCAATTGATATTAAACATCTTGGAAATACCAAACATTGATGTTGAGTTGCGAATAGAGTGTATAGACCAAAATCTGTTTACATTATTTTCCAAAGTTTTACATAGTGATGGAGAGATTTTGGCTTTTATTTCGCCAGGTGTTATCTCGTCTTTGGTGAGGGTGTTGTTGGGTACGAGTAAAAATGCACATAGCACCATGCACAAATCTCCTCCCGTGTTGGTTGCTAAAATTTTGAAAGTGTTGGGGTATCTTATAACGACTGTTTATCGAGATTGTACCTTGGAAAGCGTACTTCAGTCACCGAACTTGAGCGATGCTGCAAACGTTGTTCAACTGTTGGAAAACGCCATGCATGAACTGGATGTTTCATCCAATTGGGACCTGCAAGAGTCCTCAAAACAAGCAAACTCTATGAGCAAGAAACCAAATCAAAGAAATGGAAAATGGCTCAGAGCCACCCGATACCAAGTATTGAAAACACTCCAAGCCTTTATCCCCAAACTCGTCAAAAGGAACTCTCCTGTTATAGACAGTGCGTTGTGTGAATTTATTAGAAGTATCTTGACAGAGTGTAATCAGAGCTTGCATGTTTGCGAAAGATACTTGACCGAGGCTCTTTTGCAAATACAAAATGCAGATTTGAATAATTCATGTATCAAGCAACCAGTGGTTAGAGAAGTCTTAAAAGATCTTGATTTGACCAAGACCGTTTTTTTCCAAGCTGGTCATCATGAAGAATTGGTTTTACTTGGTGGATTGAAACATATGGATAAAAATAATGACAACGATAATGCAATTTTATGCAAGCTAATTATGGATCTTTGTGAAAACATTATGAATTACAAAAACTCCTCGATAAGCAGTAAGCTTTCTAGAAAATACAGAACGAAAGAAACAGTTTTGCACCCTCACATCAACATGAACAAGCTAAAGCCTGTGCAAGAGCCAAAGGCAAAGAGAATTGTGGAACAGACTACTGCAAGCACTGCACAAATGATTGTTTTGTCCCAAATGAATGAACGTGAAGAGCACATTTTGGGAAAGTATTTTAGCAAAGAGATGGAGTCCAAATTAAAGAGTATTTTACAAAATGTTGGCTCCAAAATTGAAGAAACAAATTTAAATGAGCTTCTCCAAACTCTTTTCAGTAATTTTGACAGCGACGGCATGATCATCTGGGTTGGATCCAATTTGCTATTGGGCAACTCACCAGACATTTCAACAGACCCATTGGCTAATTTCCTTGTTTATGATGACGAGGAAGAAGGTAAAGACATCAATTTGTTGCTAGAAGAGCCGTGTTGTCTTGTTTTGGACACCAGCAACAAAACCCTAAACGATATTCTCAACAACAACGCGATCACGTATGACAAAAAATTGCAATTGGACCTCACCTCAAGCTTGCATTCAATTAGTTGCATGGTGGACTTGGTTCCGCATGTTGTAGAAGAAGAGCTTATGGATCTTTTGCCTGCAATCGTTGAGTGTTTGACTTTATCGGATGATGCAACAAGGCACTACGCTCAATTTTTGATTACTAAAATGGCACAAACTTTTACGGAAACCAAAAACGTTAATCAATTGATATATGATAACATTTCGTATATCGTGGATTATTGTGCAACAAAATTGAATAACTCAATCATCAACAGATGCAGTGTCATATTAAGTGTTATCTGCCAACTTGGTGGATACGAAATGATTTCAAAATTCGGTGACGTTTTGGAATCTATATTTGAAGTTTTGGACTACCATCACAATCCTGAGTACACCAGTGTTTGCATCGAAATATTTCAGCTTTATCTAACAATAATCAGAGAAATTGACAAAAAATATATGAATTTTTCAGAAAGATACTTGCTTAGTGGGAAAGTTGAGGTTTCCAACGATACTTTGAAACCATGGTCAATGACTAGCATGGAGCAAGTAATTGAGTTAATCAAACCTTCAAAAAGGCATATAAATTTGAATCAAAACAACAACAAAACACAAATACGCGAGGTTGACAGCGATGACGAGGAGACTATTGATGAAGAAAACTTCGGATCAACAACAAACCAAGCAGAACCAACCGCATCTGAGGAAAATGAAAGACCTTGGAACTCACCGATCCCACAGCTGGCTTACAAGTTGATTGTGCAGATAACAAACTACGGAGAGAGAATGTTGACAGCTACAAGCTCTTTGCATTTGAAAACACAGATCCTCAGCTGTATGACCGAGAGCATCCCTCTCTTGGCAACACAATACGACTCCTTTTTGCCGCAAGTAGCGCAGTCCTTGTGGAAAATCGTTTACGACATGTCAACCGAAAACGTTTACTTGATGGAAAAAAGTTTCCAGTCCCTGCGTATGATGATCCATTACGCCCAGGGATTTCTAATAGACAGGTTTTTGAATGCATGGGCATTGTATCAAAAGAACGAGATGATCAAAACACTATTACTCCAAGGCATTCAAGCCACGGGCAAAAACACTGTGACGGGTGTCAGTACTTCCAGCGCGCTGTCGACCGCAAGCCACTCATCGTATCCCCCAGCTCTTTTGAAAACAGTGAAAGCGGAGTTTGCCAAGATGTTGATCGAAGGTTTGAACGTATCGTTCTTAAGGGTCTCGGACGTGGATTACTGCAAAATGACTAAAATCATTGAGAATCATTGAACACCATTTCATTGTTTGCTTTTTGCCTTTTCCAGATTTGGACCTCATCGCGGGGATTTATTTTTTTTTTTTCTTCCCGAGGGCGCTTTTCCTGAAAGAGTAATTTCCCCTTAAAATGAAAAAGAAAAAAAAAAAAAAAAAAATTTACTTTCTCCGGTTGTCGCAGCACTACGATCAATTGCAGGTTCTATTGTTTTGGTGTGCTTTTGCGTTTTCTGGAAAGACTTTTTTTTTTTCTGGGGATTTCCTCTTTGGGAAAATGCCAAACTTTTTGGAGATGCAATGCTTTTGTAAGATCACCTATATATCAACTCTTTAAGTTTAACAACAGACATCTGTTTTAACAACATGAGCATGTGGAAGCATGCATCTGATAAAGTGCCTTTGTACACTTGCTGATCTGGTTCCAAAAGCTCAAACCAACAATCCGTCTAAAAGGCCAATCCAAAAACAACACACCTCCATTCGGAAAATTGGAAAAACGCTGTTTACAAACTGTGAACAAACTGTCAACATATTTACATTAACAAAAAAAGTTTTTTTTTTTTGCATAAAACTCGAATTTGTTTAAATCAACAGAAAACCTAGAGAGCGCAAGAATAGTTGACAAAGAACATAAAAACATTAATGGTTGACGATACATATTACATAACACCACATGAAACGGCCTTGGCTGTTGTGGCCACCGCGATGAAGAAAGCAAGACTTCGATTAGATACGCTTATCATTAACTCGACAGTTGGTGGTCTTCTTTTCAGTGCAGGTGGTATGCTATACTTGTACTCGAGAGCAGAAAATCCTGCCATGGCAGAAACAAATCCTGGGATAGTCAATTTTTTGGGAGCCATTACATACGGGATCGGTTTGTTTTATGTGGTAATCAATGGTGCTGACTTGTTCAACTCCAACATATTATTTTTCTCAGTTGGATTTTTGAGAGGCGCAGTGACGATATGCGATCTGCTGGTTTCGTGGAGTATCAGTTGGTTGTTCAATCTTGGGGGAAGCTTGTTCATGTGCTACGTCATTTGCTATCTTAGCGGAGTGGCAACCTCAGAAAACATGGTGGCCGGTTCCATATACGTTTCCACGTCCAAGGCCTCATTTTCATTTATTCAAACGTTTATCAAGGGGATAGCCGGTAATTTTTGTGTCTGTTTAGCGGTTTACCTACAACTTATGGCAAAACCACTACATGTCAAATACATTTTGATCACTCTTCCCATCTTCACGTTCGTTGCTATGGGATTTACTCACGTTGTTGCTGACATGTATTTGGTACCCATGGGAATGATGAACGGTGCCCCAGTTTCTGTTGGAAAGTATATTTGGAAGCTTTTAATTCCGGCCACTCTTGGAAACATGGTTGGTGGATCCTTTTTTGCTGCCGTAATACCGTTCTACTTGCATTTGTTTGTTGTTGAACAAGACAGAAAGAAATTGGAATTGCCAGATTACGATGCCAGAGATGAACAACCTGAACTAAACATGGATTCGCGTGTTGTCAGAACCGATCCAGCAAACATTGACGACGAATTAGATTCTGAAGTTGAAGATCTTGATCAAAACGAAAAAGGTTCCTCAGTGGCTACAGACTCTTTTGGAAGTGGTGAAACTTATACAGATGAAGAAAAGACCAACATGCAGCCGCAAAGATACATTCCTAGAACGCGAAGTTCAGTTTTTTCTTCTGCCTTGAACAAAACCAAGAGTGCTGGATTCAAGAAAAGAGCAATGAGAAGTCCTGCTGGGGTTTTCCCAGTGCAAGGAATGGGTGATCCCTTGCTACGTGAAATGTCGATAGCGGATCCATCGATTGTAGAAAAGGTAAAGTCCAAACTTTCAGCACAAGAATCAAGAAAAGAGCCGAACGAACAAACTTTGCTTGATGCAGAAGACTCGGCAAATCATGCTCGGTTGGTGAGCGAAGATGATATATACGACCCACGGGCCGCAGGTCCACCAAGTGTAGAAAACTTTGATGCGTACTCGATTCCGTCTAATTACGAACCTCCTTTGTCCGGCACCATATCGTCACCACAAAAACAACTAACCAACCCACACGTACCAACTGCAAGACTGAATAAAATTCCAACATTCAAGGATTTGGAAGAAGAAGAAGAGCAAGAATACAAGCGGGGTGGAGGTTATGACGTTAATGAAAATAAGTTGGGGACTAAATTGGAAAAAGCATTGTCGCATATTGCAGGTAAAGAGCGGTCATCATCAAAATCAATAAAACATTCTCAAGCTTCACCCGTTTTACCTTTGACACACCAAGATACTGAAGCTTTTTCTAAAAGGACTACTGATGCACGAGTAACAAGAGCACATACCGAAATTCAAAAACCACACCCAGCATTGCTCAAGTCACTCAGAAAAAGTTTCAACATGTCCTCAGCCTCCATAAGTGCAAATGAATTGCAAAAAAGACTTTCGGAAGTTGGGGTCACGCAAAGAGCTGCTCGAGCAGCTGACAACATTGCAGGCTTGGAAAATTTCCAAGACATGGACTTGCCCGTATCGACCTCGCCTTTCTACACGTTAAGGAGAACTTCGACCTCAACCACTGCATCATCTAGAAAAGCGGAAACGGAGTATGATCAAAATAGCTACAAGAACTCAAGGAAAGCGAGAAGCCCGAGTCATCTAAAAAATACATTCCTCTATGACAACGACGACATGGAGGAGCAAAGCATTGCCGATTGATTTTTTTTTTGTTTTGATTCTTTCAACTTTACTTTGAACCTATCTACATAACTTACATAATAACTAATTGCATAACCCATACAAACGTGAAATGATTTATGTTTCTCTTGTGTTAAACTCTTTTTGACAATGTTTGTTGTAAAACATTCGTTTCGAATTTGTGAAAAAACACATTAGGTTTATTCATAGTCATGTGATTTGCCGATGTGGTCAATGTCTTTTTGGTTTTATTGTTCTCACGGCAATTTCGCGTTTCGTGTGAATCTTGGAAAACAAACGCGAAAGGTGATTTGATTAATGAACTGTGCATCATCTTGCGTTTATGACAAAAAAAAAGACATTACAACAAACACAAAAGCATAGCAAACAGCAACACCAAGCACAAATGACTGTGAAGAAACAAAAACTTGCGTTTAACAAAGACATAGTTTCCACAATAGAGCACCACCTCTCAAACAAAGAAATCATTGACAGACTGGGTGATCTGCATGAAGAACTTTCACATATTGATCAAGAAAACATCAAGTTAGAGTCTTTGAACAAGTATTGTGCTCAGTTGGTTGACAAAAAGCTGTTGAAAAACAAAGATGGCGGAATCCAGGCGTTTACCGCTTGCTGCTTGAGTGATATATTGAGAATCTACGCTCCTGATGCACCTTACACAGAAAACGAGTTGACGGATATCTTCAAGCTGTTCTTTAGTCAGTTCAAAATGCTAACTAAACCAGACAATGGATACTACATCCAGCAGGTGTATTTACTGACAAAGCTAGTAGAGGTCAGATCCATCGTTTTGATCACTGATTTGCCACAAGCGGAGAAACTCGTTCACGAACTGTTTAAAGTTTTTTACAATCCAGAAAACAATGATTTCCCTACTAAGCTGATTGGGATCATTAGTGATTTGCTGGATGAAGTCATTTCAGAAACAGATGCTGTTTCCATTGATGTATTGAAATTGATTTTTAACAAGTTTTTGACATACAACCCACATGCTGCTCCAAAAGGTCTTCAGATTGCTCAGGATCCGAGTTTCCAGTTCAGTTTGCATATTTGCGAAAACGGTTCTGGCCGTTTAGGGAGATACTTGACAAAGTTTTACACTGAGATGCTTTATGATATTTCAAAACCATCAAGCTCCAGCAGCAACAAAAGATCTGTTCATGGAGACGAAAATAAAGAGGTGACCGGGGATCACGCGTTTATTGATGAGATCATTTCCGTAAGTCATCCTGGTTACAAAGTTCTGACAAAACTGCACTCTCTGGTGCTAAATTTGTGGGAGTATGTGCCGGATTTGGTAAATGCGGTGTCAGGTTTTCTTCACCAAGAGCTATACTCAACAAACGAACTTTTCCGTATTTCGACTACAAAACTAGTTGGGGATATCATGCGTTTGAAAAATCCTGGCTTGAATTTTGTCACCACCTGTCCCGAAGTGTACAAAGCGTGGCTTGCAAAAATTGCTGATAGCAGTCCGAAAGTGAGAATTTCGTGGGTGAAAACTCTACCAGGTATACTAAACTCAAAGTCTTTTTACATTGATGACCAGTTTTGTAGCAACATATGTCAGGGGCTTTCAAAAACACTAATCGACACTGATTTCAAGGTAAGATATGTTTCCATCATGTCAATCAAAGACATCAACACCGAAACAATGTGGTTATACTTCAAATCTTCGGTAATATTCAACGAGTTATTGCATCTTGCAAGAGAAAAAATCAAAGATATAAGAGAAGCTGCTATTACCTTTGTATGCGAGTTTTACTATAATTCCAAGATTAAACAGTACCACTTGCTGACTCCTAATGAAAAACTTAGTGAATTTTTTCTAAAAATCCCATCAACAATCATGAATTTATATTACATCAATGACAAGTCTATCAATAGCTTGGTGGATATTTTATTCCTTGAAAAAATTTTACCGTACGAGGAAGAGGATGACGAAAAAAGAGTTGATGGTGTTTTAGAGTTGGTATCAACATTAGATGCAAAGGCCAAGCAGTCTTTTTTTGCATTTAACAAAAGACAAGTTGAACTACACTCGGTTGTTTACAAATTCATGGACATGGCTGAGGGGTTGAACCGTATTGACAACACAGATTCTCCAGAATACAAGAAATTGAAATATAACATCCAACAAATTACCAAATGGCTCTCTGCTGGTTTATCTGACTCTTTCAACATCACAACAATCTTGGAAACGCTAGTCCATTTAAACAACAAGAGGCTATTTGAACTTTTGAAACTAATTGTTTCCTCGGAGACTTCATATTCCCACTTGCTAAAGTATTTCCGTGAACTAAAAGAAAAACTGAAGGATAATAAACTTTTTGCATCTGTGAGACTTGATTCAATGTTCACAAGAGACGAATTTTCAGCTATTGTGCAGCTACTAGCTTTCAGAAGTGCATTTATTATTTATAACAAGTCCAACATTTCAATTTTCTTGGAGAAAACAACTTCCACCGGGAATACAAATGAGGAAACTCGTTTGGCATGTACAGAGATTGTTGAGCACATATCCTTGAACATTCCCTCTGCATTCAAGCATGAAGTTTCTTCATTGATGGAAATCATTAAAACTTGCAATGGTGGTGATGAAGTGGTGTTGGAGACGCTTAAAACTCTTTATCGGATTGGGAAAGTCAAGTTGGAATACATTGATCAAGATGACTCTTTTTTTGTTGACAAGTTGATGGACTTTATGAACCAAGGTAATCCATTTGAAGCGCAATACAGTTGTAAGTTGCTTTTGCTAATGGACGATAGTGAGAAACACATAAAATCTACTTTGCATTTGCTGTTACCTATCAGTGACACAGTGACTCCTTCGCAAATTATGATACTTTCTGAAGTTTTTGCCTCTCAAGAATACGAGCTTTTGAATGACAAGTCTACTGATATTGTCACTTTTGTTTTAGCAAATATTTTGCTATCAAACTCACCATCTACTGCAACTGTGGAAAATGATGAAAACGAGTGGATTGATGATCAAAAGCTTTGCTTGCCGGAGTATACAGAAATTGCTAAAAAATCATTTGGATTGGAGTTGATTACAAACCATTTGATATCTTTAAGCAGAAACTTGAAAGAAAACGAAGAAGAAAAGGAAATTTTAATCACCAAATCATTGAAACTGTTTTTCTTTTTGATTGAAAGTGGAGGTGAATTAATTGTCAACAATGACGATGGAAACGATGACGATGCTCAAATTGGTACACCTGTGCAGTATCAAAAGAAATTGAGATTGCTGGCTGGTTTGCAGATTTTGAAGCTAGCAGAACATCCTGTGTTGAACAACTTTATCACTTCTTTGAACGTTGAAAAGTTGGTAAATTTAGTAGAAGATGAGTCCTTGATTGTTCGTACAAGTTTTTTGAACGCTTTAAAGAAATGCATTACAGACGAAAGAATATCCATCAAGTTTTTGCCATTGATGTTTTTTGTAGCGTTTGAACCTGATAAAGAACTGAAAAAGCAAGTCAAACTGTGGGTAAATTTTACCAGCAGTAAAAAATCGTTCCAAAAGACAACTTTTTTTGAAAGAGGGTTTTCCAGATTTATACATTACATTGCTCATCACCCTGATATTTACGAGCACTTGTCTTCGTTCTCCGACAATGAAGCCAACAAACAAGTTTTATCAAACGCGGTTGAGTATGTGCTTTATTATTTTGAAAACATTTTGAAAAAGGAAAATATATCTCTGCTATTCTACCTGTCAAACAGAGTCAAACAGTATCAAGACATTGATGAAACTGTTCCAGAAAGCTCAAACATTTACATAATCAGTGAAATTATTCAATTGATTTTAGTGAAATACAAAGAAATCAAGAATTGGGATATACCCGTATATCAGGGACGATTAAATTTACCAACTGACTTGTACATGCCGATTACTGACCCAAAAAAACAAAATAGTATCATCATGACAAACTTTTTGAAGGACGACCAGGTTGCGGAAATCAAAAAAATGCTAAAGTATAAATCAATTGGAAGTAGGATTGGAGGCAGTACCAAGAACAAAGGCACCAGCGAATTCAAAAAGGGTCAAAAGAAAGCTTTTGTTCCTGTTAAAAGAAGAAAGCAAGCGTCAAAAAATGACGATAGTGACGAAGAAGACTCTTACAAAGTTTCGAAGGGCAAGTATGAGTTTACAAAAATCAGACAAAGCTCACGGGTAAAACAAAGCGTTAATTACGAAGAAAATGACAGCACGGATGGTGAGGGTGAAAATGCTTACGAGGAAGAGTAATTCATGATGTACTGGAGAAAAAAAGTGAGAGCAAAAGTTTAAAATTTGATAAATTGAGTACATATTGAAGTCTATAGTATCCTAACTAACTATTTTTTAGCTTCAACGTTCAAAATCTGGCTCACGGTATCAACAACAATGGTTGTTAAATCTCTAAATTCAAACGATAACAATCCTTTGGTGACGTGGTTATCAATATTGGCTAAATGTTTTGAGATTTCCTCATTGGATATAGGGCTTGGTTTAGCAATCTTGCCGTTTAACTGCGGAAACTTTTCATTGATGATGTTGGCAATTAATTCTGATGAAAAGATGTTCTCACTTAAAATTAATCTTTGTCCGCTCAATTTATCACTTGTTAAAGCTTCCACGTGAGCTCTAGCAACGTCTCTCACGTCAATAAAATTACCCTTCACGCTGTTACTCAAAGGGGTGTTAAACTTGGAGTGCACGATTGAGTTGATGACCTCGCACGAAAAGTTCAAGTGGTTTGAAACGGAAGAGTCAAACGCCTGCGGACCAAAAACGTACACAGGATTTATAACAGTGAGTTCAAATTTTGCTCCCAGTTTCTCATGTAATTCCCATGAAATTTTTTCAGCAGTGCCTTTGGAATAGAAATATGCCTTTATGTAGTCTTTGGTGCTTTCCTCTAACCCTAAAGTATTCCAGGACTTTTCCGTAACATTGACACTTGGGTCTGTGCTTGCTTCTGGGTTACGCAAAGCTGCACTAGACGATGTTTGAACAAATTTTTTCACATTTGGGGCATACTTCACTGTGGCTTCAAAAATGTTCTTAG
>ERZ794936.698-NODE-698-length-13867-cov-7.219881_pt1 | contig 13867 bp, 7 predicted proteins | sample MGYA00511083_ERZ794936 | MGnify/ENA primary metagenome ERZ794936 (study PRJEB30137, sample SAMN04331409) | food metagenome | isolation source: Y2 must sample point D1 replicate A | place: Australia: South Australia | collected 2014 ... | reverse complement strand
GGCAGTTAAACAACCTACAGCAAAGGCAAAAATAGTGAACAAAACCCAGTACTTGTTAGTAGCAGCTTTAATGAAATTAACATAAACGTCACCGCCCACTGAGTTAACAGATCTACCTTCCTGAACGACAATTCTCCCTTCTTCCAAATCATCATCATCTTTGACAATAACTTTTTCGTGATTCTCTGAGTCGTCATATTGTTTTTTGATATCATGGATATTTTTCTTTGTTGGATCAAAGCTATATTTTTTACTATAATCTTCAAAACCATCTTCAACATCGGATTCATCTTCTTGGCTTTCATTTGTACAACTAGTCAAGTATTCATTAAAGGCAGGGTCCTCAATCATCTCATCTAGTTTTCCAATCTTACAACCACCTAAACCATTCAAAAAGATAATTCTATCAGCTTTATAAACAAGGTCAACTTGATGTGTGACTAAGATTCTTGTGTTATCTTTGATCAAATCCATAATACAATTATTTAGAACATGTTGACCAGACTTAGCATCCAATGCAGACATGACATCATCCAGTAAAATTAGCCCGTCATTCAATTTTTCAGATTCAAAGTGCTTCTTTTCATAACATGATTTGTAACAAGCTCTGGCCAAGGAGATTCTGGCTTTTTGACCACCTGATAAAGTTATACCACTTTCACCTAATTCGGTCAAGTCACCGTTCTTAAAGGATTGCAAGTCCGGCAACAAGGCACATGAGAATAAGACATCGTTGTATAAAGATAAATCAAATGGTAAACCAAATGTGATGTTGTTACGAACATTAGTTGCTTGTGACCAAGGCTTTCCACACATCAGACTGTTTTCAATTTTCATTTGTTCTAGTAGTGTAGTCTTACCTGATCCAGTAGCACCCAAGATAGTAATGAACTCATTTTTTTTAATTTCAAAAGTTACATCTTTTAATACTTGGTGTTTTTCATAAGCAACATTCAATTGGTTAAATTCAATGATGTTTTTTTCTGGATTCTTCAAGGATATCTTTTTAGGGACTTCTTCTTCTGCTACAAGAATTTCTTGAGCTCTTTGCAAAGATAAAGACATATTAATGACATTACCAATAGAATTTGGCACATATAACATTTGAGAAGATAATATGTTGAATAAAGACAAAGCTGCAAACACAGAAGAAGGAGATCTATGTGGATTAATTTTATAAGCAATTAAAAAGGTAAACAAAGAAGCCATAATAGGAGAAAGCAATCCATGAGCAGAAACTGAAGATTGGATGTATTGCAACTTTTTGACGTCGCTGATTTCCTTAGCTCTCTTTTCGTTTATGATCTTTTCATAAGCTCTTTCGTAGGTAAAGTACTTGATAATTTTCAAGTTAGTAATTGCTTCTTTAATGTAAGATATTCTAGCATCAGTTGAAATATTGGCTGATTGTCTTAATCTAAAAACAGTTATGAATCCCCAACCAGATACACCTAATGATAAAATAAAGTAAAAGCACCCCACTAAGGTTACTGGACCAATGTATTCAATCAACAATACAATGGCAATTACTAAGGCAACAGGAAAACTAAAAAGGTAAGGAACAGAAGAACATCCATACTCAATTCTTGATAAGTCTGTAGTTGCTACAGTTGCCAACTTACTGTTAGTGTTTTTGTATCTGGCTTTAGAACTTAATTTCAAGGACTTTTCCAGCAAGGCTCTCGTTAGTACAGATTTGATGTAAATACCTATTGAGTAACAGGCTAGGTACCCTTGAGAAAAAACTACTGAAGCAACAGTCATGATTATAGCAGTGATAAAAATGTACAAAACTCCTGAGTTTATCTTTGTTGTGTCATCTTTTTGGTTTCTCTTTTCAACAAAGGAAATTAACTTTTTTGTAATGATTGGCATCACTGAAAATCCAATGTTTGAAACAATATAACAAGAAATACCGTAGATAGCCTTCCATTTAAATGTTTTAATTACTGTATTTGCTAACATCCACTTACTGTAGTCTTCATTGTTGTATTTCTTCTTGTGGTTGGCTTTGGAAGCCTCCCAATTTACTGAGAATTTTTCACACAGCGTATCTATTTGCAGTGATGTAGGTAATTTGTATAGATCAACAGGTTGAAATAACCTGTTGTACCCATTTATCAAGACGTGAAAAGTCCAGATAAAAAAATATTTATCTAGGATATTCCAAGTTCTTGTTGCAAAGACATTGTCGTTGTCGATTGGCAACGTAGGCTTTTCAAAAGTAGCATCGAACTCCTTATTGCTAGGCTTTTTAAACAAAAATGAAAAAAATCTCTTTTGAGGGATACTTTCACTTGGGAAATCCTTGAAAAATTCAAAATTTCCTTCACTTAGTTTAGAATTAGCCTTTATAGAAGTCGTTTCTTTGATCTCGTCTAGAAAAGACACATTAGAATCCAAAGAATTAATTTTATATAAATCCGTTTTCTTCGTATCGGAATATGTAGTCGTGCTCATCGTAGAGTCTGAACCTTGGAAGGAAGATTTGCGTCTACTAAAGTTAGGTTTGCTCATATAAGTTCGTTCTTTTTTTTGGTTGGTTTACGATTAAAAAAAAAAGCTACTTCGGTATAAATCACCAAGTCGTCGTCATATCTTTAAGTTTATATAAGAATGTAGAGCTGATCGTAATAATATTAGTATCTTTAATCTCCGCTATAATAAGATTATCTAAGCAAATTCCATCGGAAAAGTCGCCAAAAAAAAAAGAGTGAAAAAAGTTAATAGCGCAAGTAAAGTTTTCAAATTCTTATCTATAACAGCGGTAAACATTAAATTTCATATAAAGACAAGCCAAATCAGTGAAAATAACCTCTCGTGACACAAACAATTATTTCCGATGAGTGATAATGAATGGCTGCTGTATCACACAATCATCAATTACTCATAGTCACCCTTGATGATCTTTGTAAATACACCCATTAATTCGTCATTTAAGGTATTCAATGCAGTTGTGGTACCATGCCCTTTATACGTATCTTTGTCAATGATAAAAGTTACTAATTTATTATTGCTTGGATCTTGTTCTTGAATATAGAAAGGAACAACTTCACCACTTCTGAAGGTCAACAAATATATCAAGGAATTGGAGAATTGTTTAGATTGTTTCATTTCCTTGTATGGTATAATAATTTGTTCTCCAGGAAACAAAATTTTTTCTATTGATTCTACGTTCTTATCATCATCTGTTGGGTCTATTGGTTTCCACTTAAAATTTAACATTCCCATATTGTCGTCATCCTCATCTTCTTCCGGAGAATCAGCTTTGCTTATGATTAGTAAACCTTTGGTTGGTACTGGTTTAAGTGTTTTTGTATCCGCAGTGTATTCAAGAATACCTGCGTTTAAAATTAAGGGCAATTTGAATGTCATCTTCAATAAATACTCGATGTTTTAGTAGGCTTGGTAGGGGTTACTTCAATGATATTTAAGGTGGCAAATTGTACTACCAGCTCATTTTTTCCCCCTATAACAGACCGTGAAATAAAGCCCAAAAAAAGAAATATGAAAAATAAGTGTAGAAGCGCGTAAGGTTAACAAAACACGTGATGTATTATTCACAACGTAAATATAGTCTCTATCGTATATCAATTATAGAATTATATAATAGGAGTGTCGTGGCTTATAAATCACCAAACTTTTCAAGAACGTCTCTGTAGGTCTTGAAGAAGTTGACAAAGAATCTGATACCTAAACCAACATCTTTGGAACCAGTGACTTCTCTGATAGCATGCATACTTAATTCAGCAATACCCAAGTCAATAACTCTGACACCAGAGGCACCAGTACAAGCAATAGATGGACCAATGGTACCACCAGATCTTGAGTTGTTTTTGATTTGGAAGTATTGAACTTTGTCACCATTTGTTCTGGCAATTTCTTCAATGATAGCAACACCAACAACATCAGTGGCCATGTGACCATTCGAGTCCAAGGAGATAGTAACACCATGGTTTGGCTTTGGCTTGTGGTTTTCTAAGTAAACGCTGTCAAAGTTTGGATTATGCAAGTGGATGACATCAGCAGAAATAAAGAAAGAGTTGGATAAACAAGTTCTTAATAACAAATCAGGGTCTTCTGGAGAGTAAGAAGACAAGATTCTGCTGATGGTATTATCGAAAATACCAGATTTAGCACCTTGTCTGTCTAGGGATCCAACTTCTTCCTTATCATACAAGGCAACAACATTCAAATTGTTGTCTTTTTCCAAATTAACAATGTTGGAGTAAGTAATCAAGGATTGTAGAGCAGGATAAGAACATAATCTATCATCTTGTCTTGGGGAAATTAAAAAGTCCTTCTTTAAACCAGCAAAAGTACCCTTTTGAATATCGTATAATTCCAAGTCTAATTGGTATAAATCACTGACCTTAACATCAGCCAATTTAGCAATGTATCTCAACAAGTTGATTGAGTGTTTACCGAACAAAACAGACTTCTTTTCCTCAGAGGTAGGTTCATTAGCATCTTTGCTTTCTTCATTGAAGTAACCTAAAATAGGAATGGTTTGGGTTTCCTTGTCGTATGGGAAGTCTGCTGGGGCACCGTAATGAGGAGCTAAGGAAGGAATAAAGGCAACACAGTCAGGAGTAGAGTCAATCAAAACAGAAGAGAATTGATTAGTCTTGGAGTTTTTGATGATAACTCTACCACCTAAACCTAAATCTCTGTTTAACCATAGTTCATTCAAAGTACCACCGTAAGGAGCAACACCTAGTAATTCATAACCTTCAAAGGTATTCTTGATAGAGGCTGGTTTTAATTTGACGTGTAAAGCATCAATGTGAGAACCAACAGCACCACAACCAGTCTTAGGTTCCCACTTGGAACCCAAAGTAAAGGCCAATAATGAAGAGTCACCTCTCTTGGTGTAGTACTTACCAGCTTTCTTTAAGTTCTTCCATTCGTCATGGCTCTTTTCAGAAATGTAAACAAACCCGTTGTTTTCCAAATCCTTGGATAAGTTGTCAACGACATGGAAGATTGTTGGTGAATCATAAGTGAAGTCAATGTAATCTTGACCCTTTTGTAATAATTCTTCTGTGGTTAAGGTGAATGGTTTTTTAGATCCGAAGAATTCAGCTTTGACTGGTTCAGGTTTTTCAACTTGTTCAATAGCCATATTTTCTAAGGTGTTCTTTAACATTAAAATAGCTTCAGCAGCTGAAAATTGTTGGTTAGACATTGTATATCTTGTGTATTGGTTATTAACCTTTTTATTTACTTATTTTAAAAATAAAAGGATGTGTATTTTATTTAAATAATATGCAAAAAAAATATGCTCTAATAGGCTTTTAGGCTTATTTAAGGTCAAATAGGTGTGTAAGGGCGCCATTAAGAATGATGTATTCCGCTCTTTAAGCGTTACACGCAAATTGCGGGTTTTTCAACGATTCCTTGGCGCTTTTTTTTTTTTCCCCCTAATAAAAACAGGATTTATTATGTGTTTTATATGTGAAATTAAATCTAAACGCCGACGTCTTTTTGATGTCGGAGAAACAAATTAAGCGGTGATTTTAGTAGTGTTTCAAAGATTAATAAAAGTAATATTTTACTCTCTATTTTTCTTTTTTGTATGTGTTTTTAGCTTCTGCAATCATATATTGTGTTTTAAGTTCGGTTAATCGAGCTGAAAAATAGCGAAAAAAAAAGGGGGAAAAGGATATGTATGTGTTGTTTTTCTGAGGCACGTGATAAACCGGCACAGCTAAGAGGTGGATAGGTCCGTTGAGGAGTTAAAAAAGCTGCTATTTTGTTATTATAGGCAGTATGGGTGAAAATGTGAGGTCTAACAGAGTTTGATAGACAACCTTTGGTGAGATATTGTTTGTAGACTGGTTATATCCGATGAGGTAAGGTATGTAGCTGAAAATTGGTATTTTTTGAATGCAACTGGCACGTGACAAACAATTGCTTTCACGTGACATACATGCATTTTCACGTGACTTGCGCATTTCTTGTTTCAAGTTAACCGTCCGCACGTGACCAAAACCTGCACCCACGTGACTGTTCTAAAAAAAAAGTTTTTCGCATTGCTGTTCTCCGCCTGTGTTTTACACCCTTGAATTTGATCCAAATACTTGTTATTTAAAAATACTACAATATTTTTAAAAAATTTCATTAGGTAGATATTTCGGTTTTAACAAAATTTGAAAACATTACTTCTTTAACAACAATAAACCCCCATGTCTAAGAATCTGTTGAACATCAACTGAATAACGCTGTTCTTTTTTTTTTTTAGTATAAATTTATATTCCAAAATCAAAACTGATGTCTGGTTTTTTTTCTGATGATAACTTCACCGTACACGATTCAAGATCTATGAGTTTTGATACTTCATACCAACAAAACATAAGTGAAAATATTATACCTTTAAACAGATCGATTAATTCTTTGGAGAAGCTTTTGAATCTGTATGATAACAATAAATACAAACAAGATTTTTATGAGGATGGATACTTAAGAAGTAGCACTGTCAGCTTTTTAGAAATCTATATACCCAATAATGACTACTTAAGGGATATTTTGTACATAATAGGAAACATCAAAGAAATGATGATTGTTTCTGATGTAAATGAAGATAATGTCAATAATAAATTATTCAAGGATATTAAGGTCTTAGATGATTTGTTGAAACACAAAATAAATACCATATCAGATATTATAAATTATCACTTTGATTCTTCTCTTAAATTTTTTGTTCCTCCTGAGAACTTAATGTCTGATGATGAAAACGAAGACAATTATGATGCTTCAGGTAACAATGATGAGATTGTGAATCTTGATGAGCCTGTGGTTCTTGAAGATGGTACCATTGAGTCGGAAGATCAATTTTTATCTAGAAAAAAAGGTACCGCTTTATTGAACTTATATCCTATAGACATTCCAACTAAATCTGAGCTATCACAGATAATCAACATAATCAACGAAATATATGAAAGAATCACTGAGTTGCATGATTCATATATTTCTTTGAAGAAAAACTTAAATAATTTCCAAGAAGAAAGAAATATCTTTTTTGAAGTCATAAAATATTTAAACAGAAAAAACGAAAGATATAGACAAGAATCCGACAGAGTAGTTCAAAATACCAGATTACAAACATATGAAGATGAAGAGCCTCAGTTTGGAAGAAATCTAGAAAATCAATATGAAACCATTAACCTAGACGACTTTGAAATTGATGACATAGAACTAGAATCCAACAGCCAACCTATAGTAGATAGCATTGAAGATAACATATTGACCCAATTTGGTGGTTATTTGCTGTATGGAAGTATTCCAAAAAACAAAATACACACTTTGGAATTGTTGTGTAACAGAGCCACCAGAGGAAACTTAATATTTTACCACTCCGAACTAGCTCCATTGCAATCCGATGTTTTTGGTGAGATGAAAGAGTGTTTTGTAATTTATACTCATGGTGATTACTTACAAAAGAAATTGGAAAAAATTGTAGATTCATTAGATGGTAGAATTATGTCTAGAGACAATTCCCAAGATTCTTTAAATAACTTAAATGGAAATATTCAAAGTATAGAAAATGTTTTACAAGCGACTGAAAATCATTTGTTTGTGGAATTAGTGGCAATAAGAGATCAAATTCCAAAGCTAACTTTGCTGATTCAAAAAGAGTTTAATGTTTTGAAGAAATTAGCATCCATTGACAACAGCAATACATCTCAATCTGTAATAATCAAAGGATGGATACCTTTAGAAAAAAGAGAAACATTTGAAAATTATTTGAAATATAAATTTAACTCAATTCATTCTCATCTTCCGTTGACATTCATGACTATTTCAGAAATTCCTGTACTAGAGGATTATCCGATTTTATCAAAATACTTAAATGAAAACATCATGAATTCTAACACCAAAATTCCATTGATCCCACCAACACATTTTAATAGTTACACCAATCCTTTTATTTCGGCTTTCCAAGGAATTGTTGATGCTTATGGGACCAGTAGGTATAAAGAATTAAACCCAGCTGTACCAACAATTATAACTTTCCCTTTCATGTTTTCCATCATGTTTGGTGACATAGGTCATGGTGTAATTTTATTTTTGATTTCATTGGTATTGGTTCTTAATAGTAAAAAAATCTATAAACACACCATTGATAATGAGATTTTGGCCATGGCTTACAATGGAAGATTTATTCTATTATTGATGGGAATGTTTTCTGTATACATAGGGTTTTTGTATAATGATATATTTGGTAAGTCCATGACCTTATTCAAATCAGGATGGAAATGGTCTTTGATAAGTAAAGGATCCATCACTGCTGAGAAAATTCCAAATCATACATATGCTTTTGGGATAGACTCTGCATGGCACAACACTGAAAATGGATTACTTTTTACTAATTCATACAAAATGAAGTTATCAATAATTATGGGGTTCATCCACATGTTGTATTCTTTGTTTATGTCATATAGAAATTACATCTACTACCAGTCATATGTTGACATAATGGGTAATTTCCTTCCTGGGTTGATCTTTATGTTTTCAATTTTTGGGTACTTAACCATATGTATTATATTGAAGTGGTCAATAAACTGGACTGATCCAACCAATCCAAGAGATGCACCAAGTTTGTTAAACATGTTAATTAATATGTTTTTGAAGCCTGGATACATTGAAACTCCTTTATACAAAGGTCAAACCTTAGTTCAATTGATCTTGCTATTGGTGGCTTTGATCTGCATACCTTGGTTGTTGATATACAAACCACTGTATCTATACAAAGAAAACAAAAAATCTGTTGAATTGGGTTACAAGTCTTCCGAACATCAAGTCCAGGATATGTTGAGACGCAAACAAGAACAAAGATCACAATCACTTGCTATTGAATCTGATCGTATGGATCAAATGGTAGTTTCTTCAGTATTGCCTGATGATTTTGATGAATTTGAACTAGGTGACTTGATTATCCATCAAATCATTCATACCATCGAATTCTGTTTGAATTGTATCTCCCACACAGCTTCATACTTGAGATTATGGGCCTTGTCCTTAGCCCATCAACAACTATCGATTGTTCTTTGGGAAATGACCATTCAGGCTGGTTTATCTGTGCCTAAATCAGGTAATTACAATCCAGGTGGCTTCAAGGAGGTTTTAGCATTGATGCTTTTGTTTGGTATGTGGTTTGTGTTGACTTGTGCAATTTTAGTTGCTATGGAAGGTACATCCGCTATGTTGCACGCTTTAAGATTGCATTGGGTTGAAGCAATGAGTAAACATTTTATTGGTGAAGGTATTCCCTTTGAAGCATTCTCTTTAGAACAAGATTAAGGCTTATGTATATAGTTATTTATTATTATTTTTATAATTCATCCAATTCAATTTCCTCTTCGACTTCTTTTTCATATCCATCAGTGTTCTTCATAAACTCTTCTTCTTCATTCTTTTCTCTTTGTTCGGCTCTTTTGTGTGCCTTTTCCATCATCTCTTCAACAGAGTTACCATCCTTGTCTTTAAGACCAAGTTCTCTTACCTTTTCCATCTTGGCTTTTTCATATTCTCTTAATAATTGTCTTTCTCTTTTAACAATGATTGTATCCAAATATCTAATTCTGTATTTGTACAGATCAGTAACAAAGGTGTTCATTTCTTCTATTATTTGTACCAAGTCCATGTATTCCAACTTGATGTTGAATTTCTCTATTCTATCTGAACTTTCAAAGTCTTTCAATAAATTCAATAACTTTGGCAAGAAGATCTCGTTCACCTCATCAATTAGTTTATAATAGGTTGCGTTTTGAGCTAACAATCTTGTTGTTAATGGTGTAGTCAAGAAAGTGTCTATAGCGGTGCCTGTGATGTTTAAAGAATTAAACTTTTTACTTTTTTCATCAATGGTTTCAAGTTGCTTTTTGTTAATTTCGTCTTGCTCTTCAAACCATGAGCTCAAATTTTCAAACATTGCATTGAACTCGGATAGATCTAGCGGAGTTTTCAAAGATAACTCGTAGTTCTTAATGTGATTGATCTTTTCATTGACATCAATGTGTTTCTTTTCAATGTCAGTTAAAGAACACCCATCAGATTCATAATCTAACCATTCCAAATATTCATTGATCTTGAATTCTAACTCTTCCAAGATATCACGAGGCAATTCCGTATTGGTTTCGTAGTCTCCAAGGATAGATCTGGTTTCATACAATTTACTTTCAAATAAATTGATAGCCTCAGCAATAATCACCTTTTGCTCATCCTTTTCATTCAATTGCTTGATTACTTTTTGAGATTTCTTTAACTCGGCAGTGGTTTTTGGAGCTTCAATAAAGTATTTCTCAATGCTGACGTCGTATATTCTTTCACTAGTTTGGTTGCAAATCATGTAAGCCTTGTCAATATTGAAAATACCTGATTTGTCAATTTTGAAAGAAAGTTCTAAAGTAGAATTAGCATTAATATCCTTACATTTTTTCAAGTTCTTGAATTTAATGTTATATTGCTTCAATTCTTGATCATTTTCGTGTAAGTTTACCAATAAACCCTTTTGGCCTTCATCCAAGGTAACATTGATTTTTTTAATGTCATTAGTTTTTTCACCATATTGAAATACTGGCAATTCAACGTTTTCATTGACCAATACAGCTGTGTAGTTATTGATAGCCTTGTCTATAATATTAATGTTTTGTTTGAACTTAAAAGTATTTTCAAGTTTAACACCTCTTATGGCCAATCCTGAAGAAACAGATTCGTCTGAATTGACAGATTTGGATAATAAAGTGTAGTAATCACCTAGGTAATCTACTAAAACCTGTTGAACATAAGGAACTCTGGTTGAACCACCAGTTAAAATAATAGAAGAGATGTTAGCCAATGAAATGTCAGTTCTGTTGAATTGATTAACAGACTTTAAAGCATCATCCAATGGCTTGATCAAGTCTTCAGCATATTTGTTCATTATTAACATCTCAAATTCTTGTCTTGTAACAGATCCTTTAAAGTCAACATCATCGATCAAAGATTCAATAAAAATCTTGTATTCATTGTTGGCACTCAAAACCAACTTACATTTTTCAGCAGTTTGTGTTAGTTTGTTTAAAAACTTTGCATTGCTTAATAATGAATTCTTCTTATATTTACTATTTTTGTCCAAAAACTTGTTGATAATTAAGTCTCTTATTTCCAAAGTAAATACATCACCACCTAATTCAGAATCATAGCCATAGCCATTTAGTTCCAAATTCAAGTTTACTATTTCGTCTTTGTTCAAAACAGCTGTTGAATTTTTAAAAGTGGTTAATAAAGATACCTTCAAAGAGCCTTGACCTAAGTCATAAACAATAAAGTGATCTTCAGTATCATTATCCAACTTGACGTGGTTTTTGGCAATGTATGAAATACCAGTAGCGATGTTATCATCAACAAAACCTAAATTTTGCTTGAAATCAGAAATTTCAATGATATCATCCAGTTTTAATCTTTGGGATTGATCATAGTAACGAGGAACACTTAAAACTAAATCATCAATGTCCAAATTAACTCCTGAGATAGCAACCTTATTATTATCGTTTGTGAATTGTTGATTGGCATTGTGTATAATATGATTAAAGTCCATGGCAATAAGCTCTTGACAAGAATATTTCAAATCAATATCTTTGCCTTTTATTAAAATTTCGTTATCCTCAACAACAACACCAGGATTGATTTTTTGAAAAACTGAGAAATCATTCAGTAATCTCTTCAAACCTAAATTGACATAGTGAGGGAAACGAAGTTGGAAATTCAACAAATTGGAACCATAACTTCTTTCAATATCGTTCTTTGAATGTGGTCTGATCATTATTCCTGAAACATCTTTTCTTTTAGAATCTTGCGATAACACTATATCCAAAGGTGTTCTTGGCCCAATGATTGAGTTTTTACTGAACCCAGTACCGTAATCAATCGCCAAAATAGTTGACGAACATACTTGTAGCAAACAAAATAAGATTGTGATTAAAGTGGTAAACTTTGATTTACAACCAAATGGTGCTATCTTCATTTATAAATATATATATCAAATAAATGGTTGATTGGTTATGCTTATAATCGTATTTTAATTTAACTGTGAAAAAAAAGGTGAAAAATTTCAATTCAAAAAAATGACAACAAATCAATTATTGCAATAATTCATTGAATTACAATTTTTGAGCCATAGCGTGAATAAACGTCGGATATAAGACACACAAAGTGCCTGTAAACAGGTGTATGTTTAAGACATATTGAATTGATATATATATATTTGGGATCTAAATGGCTTGGTATGTTAAGGCTTCTTCACATAAAGTTTGTTCACCGAACCATTTTTGGCCGGGCTTTAAGGTAATGTAGTCTTTAACATGACCAGCTTCAACACAAACCATCTTTTGATAGGCAGATTTAGGTTCGAAGTCAGCCATACCTTTACTTTTTTCAATCCAAGGATTCCATACAACCAAATCAGGCAATTGTTTTTTTTTCAAGGTATGCAAGACTTCACCTCTGTCGACGATTTGAGTGAAGATGTCATCCTTGACGTTGGAGTAAATCTTGTCGAATTCTTCTGTGAATTGAATAACTGGGAATTTGTCAATGTAGTCAGACTTCATCAATTGATCGTAGACATTGGATCCAGTCAAGTTGGTAACGAATGTGTCTTCAATGTCGTCGATTTGGAAGTATGTGTGGAATAACCAATTGAATTTCAAGTCTTTGGAGGACTTGATTGGGTTTTCAACTTCGATGTGTGTTCTTAAAGAATTTGGTGACAATTCAAGAGTCAAAACCAAAGTGAAATCATTGTCCCAAAGAGAGGTCAACTCAGCATTAGCAATATCTGGGTACAAACCAAATTGGATGGCAATAGAGTCGTCAGCAGAGCTAGATTCACCTAGGAACTCCCAGTATGAGTTTCTGGCTAAACCGTGCTGTGGAAGTTTACTCAATGGGTTAGATTCATCTGATTCTTTACCAAAAACTGGGAAAACCAACGGAATACCACCTCTGACAGGCTTTGAACCGTCTAATTTGGCAGCTTGGGATAAAAATAAGTTCTCATGACCCTTGGTCTTGTATGAAACAACAGTGGCACCGTATTTCAAAACAGTGAATTGTGTGGAAGCGTCGGAAGGCAGGGTAACAAGAACTTTGTCGTCGTATTCGGTAACAGGCATATTGTTTATTCGATATTTGAATGGTTTTATACTATATATTTAGTGTATTTAAGGAGACCTACACCCCGATATACCCAATCACACTGAAAATGTATTGGGGTTAAAAAAAACGCTACCATAAAAGTGGCTCCACCCATTTTTTGAGCCCTTTTTTCGGAGATACATGTTTTGCTTCATAAGTGGAAAAAAAAAAAAGGCTTAATGCTGACTTTCACATAATTTGCTGTTATTCATATAACGATTATGAAAAACCACACTGTACAACAGCCCATATACAAAATGTTTAGACAAATAGCTAGATTATCTACACAACAATTCAGACAACCATTAACTAGATTAGCATACACACCAGCTAGATTTTATGCTACTAAGCAAGAGTTAGTCTCTGACAAGTTAAACGATATTGTCAAGACTTTTGTTGAAGAAAAGGGTATCAAGTTACCAACAGCTTTAAACGATAACATGAAATTGAACGAGGACTTGAAGTTAGACTCTTTGGACAAAGTTGAATTGATTGTAGCCATTGAAGAAGAATTTGAATTAGAAATCAATGATGAAGCCTCTGACTCTTTTGAAAACCTATCTCAAATCAAGACCTTCTTGAACGAAAAGTCATAGATGGAAACTTTCAAATGAAAAGTGCTAAATGTATATAGTGATGTGTTTTTCTTTCTAATTTATTTTAGTGAATATATGCTGTTTCAGCGATA
>ERZ794936.697-NODE-697-length-13874-cov-32.628048_pt1 | contig 13874 bp, 11 predicted proteins | sample MGYA00511083_ERZ794936 | MGnify/ENA primary metagenome ERZ794936 (study PRJEB30137, sample SAMN04331409) | food metagenome | isolation source: Y2 must sample point D1 replicate A | place: Australia: South Australia | collected 2014 ... | reverse complement strand
AAAAACGTTGAACTTTTGTTATTCATTTTTTCTGAACAAATTGTGTTTTTGTGGTTCAGCCGACTCATGCGAAATTAAGTATTGAAGATCTGAAATTTCAAGTTTTTTTTTTGATCAAAATTGATAAAATTTCTGGTAAATGAACTGTGTTGGAAACGAATTGTGCCTAGCTTTTATTATTTGCCATCGAAATACTTTGTTTTTTTGCAACCCCTGCTTTTATCTAATTACTGTTTCTTTTATTTTCAGGACAAACACTAAAGTCACCAACCACTACATTGCTGTAGCTAAAGTCAAACAAGTAACATCAAAGGCTGAAACCACTTTTCGAAACAAGATGTCATTTTGGTGGAAAAAAAATCCGAAAACCTCGGCTAACTATGTCAAAGTTTTGAATGAACAACTGCAAAAATTACAATCCAGCTCTATCTCAACGGATAACAAGAAAAAAGCTCAAGAAGAATGCTCCAGATATTTGGATGCAATAAAACACATCCTGCTAGATGAAACAACCGCACCTTTGTCCTTGAACTTACTGTATGATCATTTTTTCAAAGAGGATTGTCTATTCAACTTGATGTCGGTTTTCAGCATGCTAGATTTTGAGTCTCGGAAAAACGTTGGTGTTATATTCAGTTCAGGTTTGGGTAGAAGCACTGATAACAAGTCTGTGTACGTGGACTACTTGATTTCAAACCGTCAGATAATAGATTTGATTTTAAAAGTCTTGCAAGAAGCAGTAGCAAACAGGCAAAATGGAATTGATATTTACTTGTGTGTTGGGGGTATGGTCGATGAATGTTTGAAATTTGAACAGTTGTGTAGAATAATCTTACAAAACCCTATAGTGTGGTTGTTGTTTGATAATTGCTTATCCTCTGCATTTGAAATCTCAACACAAAGTTTCCAGTTATTGCATGCACTTTTTACATCTTTTCCGAGACTAATTTCCGTTGAGTTTTTCAGCTCTCAAACAAAATCCAACAAGTTTATGGGAAAGCTTAACAAACTATTGGCACACGGAAGTTACGTGACCAAAAGACAAGCTCTTAAGTTATTGACAGCGTTAATGTTAGACAGTGACTACCGTAGATTTATGCTGAGCTACATTGAAGAACCGGAAAACTTGAAGTTGAGCATGATCCTTTTGAGTGACAAATCAAAAAATTTACAATTAGAAGCATTTCAGACTTTTAAAGTTTTTATGGCGAACCCTAGAAAAAGTAAAGGTGTGACTGATATTTTGATAAAAAATAGAGAGCAATTGTTGAAATTTTTCGCAAAATTTGGAGAAGATTCAAAAGACGAAATCTTTCAAGGCGAGAAAAATTATCTTGTAGGAATCTTAAACGATTTGCCAAGGTTGATAACAAATCCCTCGACGGGAAACTCAAATCACTCATCGAGCCCTCCCCACATTACGTCAGCATCGCCTACTTCATTGTAGACTCAGCAAAAAAACTCTTGCATTTCAAGTTTACACGTCACAGTAAACAATTTTATAGATCATTAGCAAAATTATACAAAATTAAACGGTTTTTTAATAGGTCCAACACTCATTTAGGTAAAACCTCTGTCCCGATATATCTTGATCTATCAACACCTGTCCTTCTTTAATTTGCATTCTTAGTAACTCGTTTATGATTCCAATACTCCAAGTTTTTGAATTGTCTATTTCTTGCAAATACTTGTTTAGAAAATAAAGATCCAAGCCAGGTTGATCTTTTATCAAAGCAAGTAAAGATTTTTCGAATTTTTGCAAAGACTCCTTGGTGGTCAAGTACTGAATGTTATTGTTGTTTATCTGCATTATATGGAGATTATTGCTTAGCCCCAATTTTTCAAAGTACTCACAACTTTCTTTAAACTCTATTGGTGAGATGTATCCGCATCCCACTCTTATCGTTTTGTTGTACATGGCATACAGATCAATCAAGTTGATCATCAAACTGTGCTCATTTCGTGCACTCAAATTCATGACAAACTCAAAAACTTCCCGGCTCATTTCACTTAAAAATAGAGATTTATCTTGAAAACGGCCTCTATCCACAACAAGACTTGCTGGCTTGTATATTTTTTTGTTGTTGTTGTTCGTGCTAGGGTCGTATTCGGATGTCGTTTTGTATAACGTAACGATATCTTCGCTCATTGATATCAACTGGCCCAAATCTTTCAAAGCACTTCCCATGATAATGTCGCTTTGAACAAGTTTTGTTTCGTGTATTTCTTCCAAACCGCTCAACCCAAATTTCTTACTGTCCCTTTCTATGTTGACAGAGGAGAATTTCGAAACAGGTTCTTGTTCATTGTTTTTCGTCCAGGATCCAAGTTCGGACTTGTCCTTGCTAATGCAATTTTGATTGAATTTATCTTGGTTCCAGTACAAGTTATGTTCAACCAACGCGTTTGTGACTAATTGGTAAAAATCCTCTGGTGATTGATGTTTGTCTCTCAAACTAATCAAAATCATCTTATCTACGTTGTCCTTGTGCTCACTGTTTATTTGTACATCAACTCTAGGATCAAACATCTGCTCAAAAAGTGGCATTGTTATTTTCTTGCGTGATGCTTTAATGCTTTGGAAACTCGAGTTTGTAACTGAAGAGTTTGGTAATTTAGACCCACATATTTCACACGTTTTCACATCTATATGGTTGATAAATGTACATCTGGGACATTCATTTGTGGCATTACTGTTGACCTCTGGCTCAGCATTCAATGTAGAACTTTCACTAAGACCAACTGCTGCAGACCCAGAAAGCACATTAACCTCATTCATCACCTCTTGATAACTGCATGGAATTCCGCAATTAACACATACGAATGACTCGTTTTCTTTCACGATGGCCGACTCGTTATTGATCATGCAAATGGGACAATTCCAACTGATACTCTTGAGCTGATCAGAGTCCTTTCCAGCGCCATTGGCTTGCTTATTATGGTCAGAAATCGTTTCGTCCTTGAAATAGACAATGACTTTTGGAGACGATTTCCAGAAACCAGAGGAAAATTCAAACTTCAGCACATCGTTGAAATCAATAAAACAACTCTCTTTTTTGAAATTCTTGTCATCAATATAAATCAATCTCTGGGTTGTAAGATACAACCTCCCGCATTGCTTGTTCCAGATCTTGTGTCTACCCAGGCTCAAACCAACTTTCTTGCAAACAAAAATATCCTTTTCCAGCTCTCTCAAAACAGGTTGACCCGCAACCGTTGTTTCCATATAATGTAAAAGCATGTTTAGTGCTGGAAAAACAAAAACTGGTAAATTTCGGCGGTCTTTGTTTCATTTCTTTATCTTATGAACTCATGCTAAGCGAAGTAATTCGGAAAAGAGTTGACCAAGTGGTGATCCGAGTTAAACGCAGGGGATTTGACAAACCTGAAATTTCCCAAAAACCAGTTTTGGTCACGTGCCTTTATTTATTTTGTCATGTGTTTTTTTCATTTTCTTGTTTGCAAGCAGTTTCAGGTTTGTTTTATCCTGTGTGTATGTTTAACAAACGAGATATACGCTTAAAAAACGTGAAATTTATGAGTCGCCATAATTAAGGAATGGTGAGCGGTTGTTGCTTTGAAAGAGCTACATGGCGGTATCACACTCAAAAGGTTCATTTGTCTGTTAGATAATTTTATCTAGTGGCCCCCCACCCATTGGGAAACCCGTTTTTAATGTTGTTGTTTTTTTTTTCAGGGTATCCCTTATATTTTGAAATGAGGCGTCGAGATGCATTGTCCAAACGCAAAGCCTTCCATTGAAAGAAGCTCGTGCGCATCCACTTTTTTGTTCGGCGCTTCTATCTTTCAAGATGATGGGTTGTACGCTTGTTTTCGGGAAAAAAAAAAAAAAAAATTAAAACGGTTATTATTGGAGCTTCTATTTTTAGAGTGATTTACATGTTTGATACAATCATCTGCCCAAAGGAAGCTTTTGATAGAGGCTTTGAAACATAAAGGCACTTTTGGTACCTAGAATTATATAAATGGGAAGTTGTTTTATTGAAAACTTTGATGAAGAGCTTTTTACAGAAAAAAAAAAAAAAATTCAAGACAAAGTTAATGGCTCATCTTTTTTGTAATCCAAAACCAAAAAAAAACCCGCAAGAAACCCAGAATATCTAGTCAAGTGAGATGTATTTAAGCACCCTATTTTTGGCATTATTTTTTAACATAGCAGCATTTGTTTTGGGCATTTTTGCACTCTTAGGTTCAACGTATAACAGTGAGCCATTGAACAAGATATACGCAGCTCAGTTGAATTTGAAGAACATGAGTCTTGAAAAAGTGTTTCCCACAGTCGCGTCTCAACTTTCCAGCAGTTCTTCCCTGACCTTGAGCAGTTTTGGATTGCCATCATATATCAACTTTGGTCTTTGGTCATACTGTACTGGAAACACTACAAACACGGTGTATTATTGTAGCAAGCCAAATGGAATTCAAAATCTTAATTTCAACCAGATATTAGAGGACCAAATCACCAATACGGAAGTTTTATCTTTAATAGACTCACTTGCAGACATTCTTTTACCTTCATCCTTTTCTAACGATATTAATACATTCAACAAACTAGCTAAAGCAATGTTTTTATGTTTGATCATAGCTGTAGTGTTGTTGGCCATCCAAATGATCATTACCATTGTGAAAATCATTTTTTGCTGGTTTCCAAGCACATTCAAAATTTTCACTCTATGGATTCTAAGAGTCATTGCTTTTCTAAGTTTTATAGGCGTTGCAATAAGCGCTGCTATTTCCACTGCAGTTTATAGTGTGGCAAAAAAACAAATTAACAATAACAGCTCAGATTACGGCCTTGAGTTGTCAATGCGTCCAGCATTTTACGGAATTATATGGGGCGCCGTGGTTGCAAGTTTTATAAACTTGTTACTTGTCTGTTTGTTTTGCCGGTTGCGTGACAACAAGTACTACCAATCACAACAAGAAATTCAACCTATTTTCATTCCCACCGGACAACAAGCAGGCCCTTATCAAACAAAGCAGCATGATCTTCCTAAATTTGAACGCACAAACTCGTACTATAAATAAAAACGTTTTTGTTTTTTTTTCTTAGCAGCAAAATCTAGGTTTAAAATTATTAGATTACTAAATTAAAAATTACGAACGGGGGGGGGGTATATAACAATTTATATAATTGTTTAAGAAACAAATTTTGTTTTCCTATTGGTGGAGCATATAGCGACAGGGGGGAAAAAAAAAATATGTCTGAAACTGCTTACTAACCTACAATCAAGCAGAAATTTCCTTTTTCACGGAAAAATCTTCAGAAGATTCTCCAGTTGATTCTTCTTGGAATTGTTCTTCATCAGCTGCAGCTTTTTTTGGATGTCTGATTTGTTTGGCAAATGCAAACACAGCAACAAAGAAGGCCAATACAAATCCGGTCCAAGACAACCCCCAGAAAGCAGACCCATATTTGAACGAAACATTGTAGTTGTCATGTTTCAGCCCTTTTTTGATAATATGGCACAAAGCCCCCAAAATAATGGAGCTAATCAAAGAACTGATAAACAAGCATGGAGCAGAAACAAAGGCATTGATTTTATCAAACATTGGTACGGATTTGACCATTGAAGCACATGTTCCAAAAAAGATGAAAATAGCCAAAATAAAAGAAATGATGCTGAAAGCCAACAATGTTCTAACAGCTGGAACGTAGTATTTTTGGTCTTTGACCAAGTCACCAACAATAATGACGTCATCTTTGGTCAAGTTCAAAGCTTTAACGTATGGTGAAAAGTATGATGTTTCCAATTCGTTGTACAAGATGTCCTTCATGTAAAAAGACTGGACACTGTGAGCTTTGGTGCAGCCATATTTGACACCTTCAGAACTGTATCTGCATAAAGACAAAATTCCCAATCTAAAATCTGTAGCCAAGTGCATTTTGTCAAACATGCTTGGCATAATATTTTGATAGATGTACTCTTCCGAAACATTGGCCGAGTTTTCGTATGCATTCATAATGGCAATTAATGGGGTTAATGAAGTAGCATTAGACTGAGTAATTGCAGAAACTGTGGCCAAATCTGTCAAAGTAGTGTTGACATTAGTTGAAGCAGCTAGCAGCTTTACAAATGCTGGAATAACAGTTGACAAAGTTGAAGCAGACACGGAAGATTCCAAATCGCTAATGATTTGCAAAGACAGGGTTTGGTTTTTCGAGTTTTCCAAAACACCAGCCAAATTTTTTAGTTGGGTTGCTGAGTCAGAGGAGCTAGTACTCAACAAAGTTGGCAAAGTTTGTAGTGTCAAGGTGGAATTTGTGGATGAAGCTAGCAAAGCAGATAACGATTTCAAAGAAGCGGCGGAAGCTTGCAAAGCAGCTGATGAGTTGGAAGCTTGTTGAGCTTGTTGAGCAGTCAAAATTGTTGACAAATCAATTAGCGTGGCAGTTGAGTTGGAAGATTGGGTTAGCAAATCAGCTAAAGCGGTGATAAATGGTTTTTCTTCTGATGTTGCTGCCATTGTCAAACCAGCAAAAGTTTGGGTTAAATTGGTGGAAGTTTGAATGGCATTAAAGATTTCTGCTTCTACAGTTGTGTTAATAGCAGATGAACCGGTAGACAAAATTTGAAAGTCACCCAACGTTGCTGTGATGTTTGTTGAGTCACCCAACAAATCCAAAATACTTTTTAATTCAGCACTTGGAATTTCTTCGGACGCAGTGCTTAGAGATGCCAAAATTTCCAAAGTGTATGTAGCATTGTTTGTGTTTTGCAATAGTTTCATTACAGGAACCAAAGCTGCGGTAGTAGCAGTGGTGTTGCTTCCACTCAAAGAAATCAAAGACTCAAGTAGCAAAGTTTGGTTGTTGGTATTTTGGATAAGTTCAGCCATTTCGGTAGAAAGTTTGTTGTTGGAGGCAGAAGCAGCAATTGGGGTCAAGGTATACAAAGCATCCATGGTTGCTGGTAGGTCTTCACTTGACGCCATCAATCCCAAAACTGGTTTCAAAGCAGCAGATTGACCCAAAGCTAGCATGGAGTCAAAAATTTGTGTGGTGTTGGTATTTGGAGCAGTCAATCCTTGAGCAAAAACGTTGACGATAGGAGCCACGTTTGGTAGAATCTTGGTGACATTGATGTGTCTAATGGTGGCTTCTCCCATGTACACGTTACTCAAACGGCCGGAAGCACTACCAGCAATGTTAAAAATATTGAAAAGGAAAATTGCTAAAGTGAACAAGGCCACAATTGGGTAAAACAACGCGCAGGCTTTCATTTTAGGTGTTGATGTTGGTGGTTTTCAGGCTTTCAATTTTAATACAAAGGTCAAATGGCTACATACTAGTGAAAAAAAAATTCATAAAACAAAAAATCAAAGCTAGGTTATGTTGAAATTTGTTTGATTAGCATCTAGATTGCAAGATCTGGTCTTATATATATACATTCGAACTATATCAAAAAAAGATTTCTCATTTCGTTTAAAAACAAATTGTAAGTAGGTGCCAACGTATGGCAGTCTCACGGAATATTCCTTTTATCAAAAAATCACCAAAAAATGGTACGGTGAAAAAAAAAGAAATATCACCTTCATACAAAACAAAAAATTTTATTTATCTGGATAGTGTTATTTTGAGTGTTTGCTTTTTAGTTCCATCAATGATAAGCACTGGTTCCTTGCATGACCACTTGTGTTGACAAAATATCATGAGATTAATCAATTCCAATAATGTTAAACATGCACGGTTTTTTGAACAAGGACTATATCATAGCTCGCAAGTATTTTAGTGTAGGATTTTAAGTTTCCCTGAAGCCTTTGGAACCCGCTTGTCAGATAAACACCAGTTTGATCAATCCTTAGCCGCACAAAACCCAAAAGTACAACCAAGGTCTGATCAACTTTGCAAAACAGAAGCTCATCGCTATTAATTGAAATAAAATGACAACAATAGTGCTTTGAAAAAGTTTGAACTTCTATTGTGTCGCTACTCAAATTGTTGAATTTTTTTCTTTTTTTCTTTTTTGAAATGAGAGCTACTTCAAATTGTAAAAAAGAGTACATCTTTACTGAAATCATCGAAAAAGATCTACTGTTGAACTTTTTTGACACTTCAGGTACTTTTATGCAGGACGCGCGATCGTCTTTGGCATCTCGAAGGTTGCAACCTCTAATTCGGTTATTTTTGTTTATTTTTTTTTTAGTATGATGCCTTGCGATTTAAACGAGCTGAGAAACCTAATGTCTTTCCACAAAATTACGGCCGCAACAGCAAGAAACTTAAACGGAAACAAAAAAAAAGAAACGACAAAATCGGGAAAAAAAGTACTAAGCAAGGAACTTTCTCAACAAAAAGCAGTTCTATATCACGTGATGAAATATGACATTCCAAGAAAAATTTTGAGTGTACCCAATTGTGTCTAAACTATTGAAACGCCAATTCCTTCATTAGTTATTTCATTTACGTAAATTAAACTGAAAGTATAAAGTTCAAATAAAAAAAAAAAAAAAAAAAAATGTTTAGGCAACTGATCTGTATACTTAATTTTTACCGGAATCCAACCCCGTTTTATAATTTTTTTTCGTCGAAACCTTTTTGAGCAAAATAAAAACCCAATCAGTCTGAAAAAGTACCAATCGTCAGCTTCCTTCAGGTTTTCTATGTTTTATAGGTATTGTTCTTCAAAATAGACATCATTTTCGTTAAAGTACTGTTTTCAGTTGAGGTTAGATTCAGTCTAGGACTTTTTGAGTTTTTGAAGAACCTCTTATATTCACTTTTTCCCTCATATCTGCATCAAAGAGTCCAAAGGTTTGTAAACAATGTTGTAATTAAAAGACATGACTACCCCGTTTTGGTCTTTTTGGCCCAAAAACTTATTCGCATCAATAACAAGCTGGATAGAGCAGCCAAAGTTCGAGCCAAAAATGGGTCTTCTTCTGTTCAGGCCACCGACATGATTCTCCTGGATCAGCGCGCTTTCGTTCAGTTTTGTGTACCCCGTTTCATCAAATTTTACTTTGCAATTTATGTTCACAATGGCATGATTTAAACCAGGGATGATATGGCAATCCAGTAGTTGTAAAACATGTTGCGTCTGTGGACATTTATTCACCCACATGGTCAAAAAATTCACCGCACTAGCGTAGGGCACATTATTGTATATGATTTTGCAGTCAGCCGGACTAAACATGTTGTTAAGTTCTGTAAGTTTTGTTTGATCGGTTTCATCCAAAAGAAGGATGAATTTTTTCACCAACACTTCGATCAAATGATTGCCCTTGTTGTTTGTCACTGCTGTGTTCATTGTATGGTCAGCTTTTTTTTTTTTTGTCCGTTAGAAGTTGCTTTTTAAATTTTTATTAGAATTGATGAAACCTTCCTATGTGACCTATGTGCTTTGTCTAGCAGCAGCATGTCATATGGAGTGTCATCGAGGTGAATGTAAGTTGTAATAGTTTTGAAATAACTTTATGATAGATTTTTTTTTCTCGGAATATGTCTATACCGAAACTTCTAAAAAAAAAAAAAAACTAGCATTATGTGTCCGATGTTTGAAGTTTTGATCAACTCCGAGAAGCGTGTGACCGTCGCGTTTGAAATTTGACCAAAAAAAAAAAAAATGCTGGGCCTAATTAAAAAGGAATTTTTTTTTTTTATTGCGGCTTATTGACTGTGGATCAGCGGGAGAAAAGTTTTGCTGGGTTTAGAAATAATTTCCACAGAACGAAAAGAATCAATGGAGCAAATTTTTTTTCAGGAACATTTCGCAAAAAAAAAACATTAATACGCAAAGATCAAGTTGACTCAAAAACATTTCATTGCTGCGTTTTAACAATACAAAGTTGAAGATATTACATCTGGCAAATAGGACACAATCAAGTTTGAAATAGTTTGGTTTGATCTGGAAATAAACAAATCGCTTCTAAAAATAATAAACTTTGTGAATTAACATGTTTCAAAAAAGATGAAACAATTGCTGTGTTAAAGAAATATACGCGATACCAATACAAAAGTTAACAAATCAAATTAAGATTTATGGCTCTTTTGAATTAAAGAATCAGTGTTGAGTATATAAAGATAAAAGTCAACTCGAAAAGAACAATGGATGGTAATCTGTTGAATTGATCCAAACATTTAAATATATTACTTTGGCCTAGCTGTACTATTTGAGAATGTTCAAACTATAATAACTACAATGTTTAGTCTAGTATACAAATTTCTATAAAAAATACATGTTGAACAACAAAAAAAAACCGAAAACAACAACAACACAAAAGCTTATCATGAATCAAATACAATTACCATCTTTGAAAAACCTCCAGCTACTGCCAAATCCAAACATACAAGAGTCCTCATATCTGTATCCAGACACCAGTGAAGCAACGCCATTATGGAAACAGACTCTAATGAGTTGGTGCAAAGAAACCAGCTATGAGCAGTATTTGCAAATCAATGCATTTTTAAACATGGGGGTGCCTTTACCGAAGCACAGTTATGTGACAAAGACCTCTCCATACTCTCCAGCTCAGGATCCTCACTATACCTACCATTCTCACAGATATCAGCAGCATATGACCAATCAAAATGAGCAAATAAGTTCTAACTGTGAACAAAATGTGCAGCAGCCACAAAATCTGCAGCAGCCACAAAGTTTTCAACAGCCAGCACAAAGACCAAATGTAAGCTTGAATGTTTTAGCTAACGCTGCAGTGTCTGTTTTAGATGTCAATTTGCCGGTCAGCGTCACTTCAAGCAAAGACCAGTTTTATGGGTTGTCTGAAAGTAGCGGATCACAGTATGACCTTCATGACTTCAACAAATCTTCCAAAAATACAATGATCAACAGGTATGGTTATCATCCGGTAAATGTGGTAAACACAAAAGAGCCTTCCAATGGCATCGATCAAAGTAGCGATAGTAGTGTTAGCAGCACGCCTTGCAGAAGCACAACTCCGCCTGATTCACCTCAACAAAATTTATTAGTTTTCACTCCTGTCATAAGTGAAAGAATGATTGACTCAATGAAAATAACAAAAAGTTCAAAACAAAAACACAAGAAAACCAACAGCTTCAAAGCAAGACAAATGAAAAAAATTCTAACAAACAGGGAAGTCCTTAACCAGGACTCGTTGCCTGTAAACATTGTGAAGTATGATGACAACCGAGATTTGCTTGAATATAGAAAAAACAATATTCAGAGGTTACAACAAATGGAAAGAGAAGCATTGGGTGCAACACCTAAAATGACTCCAGGATTGAAAATGACACATTCTCCAACATGTAACAGTCACTCTCACCATCATAAAGCGCACCCGCGTCATACTCCCTTTGGAAGCCAGGCACAACACCAAGAACAGCAATTTACACCATTAAATCCGAATTTTTTGCAAATGCCTCAGTTGTTGCCAAGTCCACAAGACGTGATGACCCCACCTACTTCCCCACAACACACACCTGCTTCTTTGGTGGTTGAGCAAAAGGGGCCCTCTCCTGTAGAGCAATCTCCAAAAGATTTGATTGTTGGTCCACCACCAACTGCACCATCTCAACCACAACAGGTGCCAACTTTCAATACACCAAAATCGGCCAGCAATTTGACAGCACAATCTCCTAAAAAACACGGAAGTGGTGGGAAATCACGCAGATCAAGCAACGAGGATTCTGCGAAAACGCCCAGAACGTGTATATCGTGTGGGTCTATTGATTCGCCATGTTGGAGACCATCGTGGTCGTACAACAAGCACGAACAGTTGTGTAACTCGTGTGGACTGCGGTTTAAGAAAACCTCTACTCGGTGTTTGAACAGGGAGTGCAAGAAAATCCCAAGCAAAGGTGAGTTAAGCATCATGAAGTCAAACGGGTACATCCAGCAATATGTAACTGATCCAACGACGCACGAATCAGTATTGCAGCACGGGCTAGAGTGCCTGTTTTGTGGAGGTGTTACAGAAACAGTACAGAAACCGAGTTTGTGAGGACACTTAGAGTACATTGAAACCATTATCTACGCGGAGGTTCTTGGTACAAACAACTTACTGGGTCTGAGAAATAAAGGACAACTAAAAAGATACGAATCATACAATTACCATCACGACGAAAAGTTTTCCTTTTTCTCAATATTTTTCAGCAAAGTTGTTTCTCCTGATCTTCCTGAATGCGACGAAAACAATGTACTAGGTGACTTTCCCTTGGTAGTAAAAAAGAGTTTCACGAAATACCATATAAGATTAACAGCACAGTTTGAAGCACAGACAATATTTGATACCGACGATAGATCTGTTTGTGCCCGACGCTACTGAGACTTTAATTTTTGAAACTCTGGATGCCTCTGATTTATATATACTTTGCTTACATTTTTTACTCACCACTTTTACTGCCACACCGGCATACATACAAACATACATATGGATTTATAATTACTACTAATACTTAAACTACCAATAACCGAGCTTGAAGTACTGCGAATCCAGCTGTTTGGCACTATCTTTAATAAATGTTTTAAAAAAACATATCACGTGAAGTGTAAAAGTGTTGTTTATTTTAAGACAGGTTATTCTATTTGTTTGGGGATTGAGTTTAGTTATTTGAAGTACCAAAAATAACCTCTAAAAAGTAAACAAAAACTTTACAATAAACGTCAGTGACGTTTTTAATTTTTTGTTTTTTTTTTTTTTTCTACGTTTTGCGTTCAGTTTTTTTTTTTTTCATGATCACCTGTCCTCAAAAAAGTGGTGTCTTTCAGTCAAAGGTATTTTTGAATTTAAGGTACTGGCGAGATTATCGCTGGCCAAGTCTAGTTCAATTCACTTGCTTACAAAAATAAGCGTAAGCTACACACCCTTCCAGATACCCAACAACGTACATCCAACATTTTACCGATCAAATTTTACACTTAATCACGATCATATTACAAAAGAAGAATCATGTCAAATGTGATATATACCAAGCCTACTATTGAAAACGTTATACCGTTCGAGCTTTACAAATCGACCAATCCCTCCTTACAGTTTCCCAATGCATCCTCTCGATTTGCGTCTATCTCCGACACTTCTTTGAACCCATTGCTTCCCATATTGTTTGGTGGTGGTCGTAATTTCACTTTGACACGCATGAGAAATGAATCATTTGATAGTGGGAGTGCGAATCCTGGCAGTGATCTTCCCGGCAGTACAAGCAATTTGTGCTCTGCTCCCAGCTGCTTGGTGGATCTTTTTGTGATGGATTGTGGAATCGTGGTGTGGTTTGACCAGTTGAACATGGGCATACAGATCCAATATTCTGACCTCGTGTATCACGGCATCGTGACTTTGCCAAACGACCCTCATCAGCGTCTATTGGTCAATGTCGACGTGACTGCTGGTCTCGAGGTGATCTGGGAGATCTTTGGTCCTGGAATTGCATCTACTACTACTACTACTACTAATAACACTACTACCAGTAGAGATAACTCAAATATAGACTTACTTTTCACACCAATGTATTACGAAAACGACAGGTTTTACAATTCGGATATTGAGAACTTATTTCAGTTTCAGTGGTTCGGACTCAACAAGGGAAACAGTATGATCAAGAACATCAACGATGCGTTGGATCACTGTATGGAGACATACTACACCACCACTGACTACCAGAATCAAGACCTGGACGACGAAAATGATAACGGTTACGACCTGGACAACGAAGCTGAAATGCAAACGATGGTGGACAACACAGCCGAATACGACGGCATTTCAGTAGGACTCCAGCACTACTACTACCACAACAACACAGGGATGGCAGATGACCTTGGCGGATAAAACCGTAAACTGTCATTTGCCACGGACCTCTACATATTTCAACCTATATACAACGAGACGTTTTTTTTTTTTTTTTTTTTTTTTTTTTTTTTTTTTTTTTTTTTTTTTTTTTT
>ERZ794936.695-NODE-695-length-13884-cov-7.250199_pt1 | contig 13884 bp, 7 predicted proteins | sample MGYA00511083_ERZ794936 | MGnify/ENA primary metagenome ERZ794936 (study PRJEB30137, sample SAMN04331409) | food metagenome | isolation source: Y2 must sample point D1 replicate A | place: Australia: South Australia | collected 2014 ... | reverse complement strand
ATACTATATATTTTGAAAAAAAAAAAAAAAAAGAACGAAGTTAATATATATATATACAGGTATCCTTCTTGATTCTGTTGATCGTAAGTAACAAATAAGGCTTTAATCCTTTCAACAACTAGAAATAAAGAATGTTCAGAACCCATACAAGTATTGTAAACATAGCAAAAAACAATCTATTAAACATCAACAAAAAAATGGTCCACAACAAAGTTACTATTATCGGTTCCGGTCCAGCTGCACACACCGCTGGTATCTACTTAGGTAGAGCTGAAATCAAGCCTTTGGTTATGTTTGAAGGTATGATGGCCAACGGTATCGCCGCTGGTGGTCAATTAACTACAACCACCGAAATCGAAAACTTCCCAGGTTTCCCAGAAGGTATGACTGGTTCTGAATTAATGGATTTAATGAAGAAACAAAACGAAAAGTTCGGTTGTGAAATCATCACTGAAACCATCTCCCAAGTTGATTTATCTTCTAGACCATTCAAGATCTGGAAAGAATGGTGTGAAGATGAAGAACCAATTTTAAGTGATGCTATCATCTTAGCCACCGGTGCTTCTGCCAAGAGATTAAACTTACCAGGTGAAGAAAAATACTGGCAAAAGGGTATTTCTGCTTGTGCTGTTTGTGATGGTGCTATTCCAATGTTCAGAAATAAACCTTTAGCTGTCATTGGTGGTGGTGACTCTGCTTGTGAAGAAGCTAACTTCTTAACTAAATACGCTTCCAAGGTCTACTTGATTGTTAGAAAAGATCACTTAAGAGCTTCTACCATCATGCAAAAGAGAGTTGAAAAGAACGAAAAGATTGAAATCTTATACAACCATAATCCAGTTGAAGCCTTAGGTGACTCTAAGTTTTTAACTCACTTAAAGGTTTTGCAAAACACCGAAAATAAAGAATATGAATTACCAGTTAACGGTTTATTCTATGCTATTGGTCATAAACCAGCCACCGATATTGTCAAGGGTCAAGTTGATTTAGATGAAACAGGTTACGTCAAGACTGTTCCAGGAACCTCCAAGACTTCTGTTGAAGGTGTATTTGCTGCTGGTGATGTCCAAGATTCCAAATACAGACAAGCTATCACCTCTGCTGGTTCTGGTTGTATGGCTGCTTTAGATGCTGAACAATTCCTATCTCAATTTGAATAGATCCGATTAAAAATAATATGAATATGTACTTAGCTTTTCTTTTTTTATTTATTTTTTTTTTAATAATAGTTTTAAATCTGAAAATGTAAATTTTGTTTTTTTAAAAAAAAATTAAAATTAAACAATTAATAATATTTTACATAATATACACTAATAGTCTATGACTTCATTTGTAACATTCTGATTTGGTCCTCTAACTTCTTGACCTTATTTTGTTCTTCTTCTAGATCATTGTTCAATCTTATTCTTTCATTAACAATATTTTGTTCCCATTGTCTGAATCTTTGTTCTTCTACTTTGACTTGTTCGGTGAAATATCTCTTCAAAGCAAGTTCTTCTTCCTTGAATCTTGGATTATGAGATAGCTTCCTAACAGGTGCAGGAACCATGTTTATACCGTTATGATTTTCTTTATTTCCATCATTGACTTGTAATCTGACTTTTCTATATTCTTCATAATGAATTTCGTTAGTTGAATGGATTAAATCTAATAGGTTAGTTCTTAGCAACAAAGATCTTAACTTTCTAAAGTCACAATGAGATTCATTTTCAACTTCAATTAAACCCCATGGATATTTTCTACCAAATACTTTATTTCCATTGACTTCATATTGATCTTCAGAACCAATAATGGCAAACGGCATAGACTCAATCAATTGCTTTGCATGTTGAATGGCTAGTTTATTGTTGTTGGTTGTGTCTTCATCTAGGTTGGAGTTGATATCATCTTCAAATAATGGAGGTGTGAAAATATGAATAGCCTTTTCATCAATACACTTTCTGACTTTGTTTTTGAAATCTATCAATTCAGTGGTGGACAAAGTATCAGATTTGGCAATTACAGGTATTAGATTAGCCTTCTTGGACAATTCCTTCATGGTTATGATATCCAATGGTTTCATGGTGCCATTAGTAGGTCTGATAAAAAATACAATTGCATGGACTCTCAAATCAAATTTGCTGTTTCTAAATGGTTGTTGTTCTTGTCTCATGTAGTGATCATATTGTTCATCAATAAAATCAGATAAAGGCAACCAAGCCTTGTTGTTATTAATGAAATCACCATATCCGGGAGTATCGATTAAGTTTAATTTCAAATTGAAACTTTTTTCTTCTAAAACACATCTAGTGATTTCAATGTTTGTGGTTTTCGCACCAACTTTCTTTATGTAGTCTTCAGAAGACTCTCTTTCGTAGTGTGTTGTTCTTTCCTTAATTGTTGTTTGAAATAAGGTGTTGATAAATGTGGTTTTACCCAATCCACTTTCACCTACAACCATAAGATTGAAAATTTGATCGTTATGTTTGTTAGCATTTTTAAGTGTTTTTTTATAGATTTGATTAGGCAAATCTGAAATACCAACTGGTGGAATATTAGAGGTTGACATGATGGGTTTATATAATTTTTTTTTTGGTTTTAAAGTTTGTTTTTTTTATGAAAATATTCAATGTTTACTTGTTTTTAAAAAATTTCTGATTTAATTATTAATAGACCTTTTGTAGAATAAACAACTCACTACCTAGTGGAAAAGGGGGAATGAAAATTTTTACCAGTTCGTGTAGTTATAGCGTAAATTTGTTTTGGGCTGACCTTTACTAATAAAAATTACCTAAAAAGGAAATTTAATCATTGTTTTATGGGGTTGATAATATGTTTGATTGCATGTGACTAGCTACTGCCCAAAGGGGTTGTTTTGCTGTTGAAACTCGCGTTTTCTGGTTTAAATGAGAATACACCTAGATGGTATGTTGCAATTTGATGCTTTGTTCTGCTGAGTGAGCATTTGAGTAGCGTTTTTTTGCGTGTGGGTTTATAAAAAACAGCCGTGTAGCGCTGTTTGTCAAATAACTGGCCAAAACAACCGTGTAGCGTTATTTATCAAATAATTAGTCAAAACAGCCGTGTAGCGTTTAATACGTAGTGAAAAAAAAAATTTCTCCGCTTTCGCTGTTCGTTACACTGACTGACTCATTTGATGTATCATTTCTTCATGTAAATGGCAAAAGTAACAGAGATCCTCCAAAGCCAACGATGAGCACAACCAATGAACAGCTATTAGCTGCATTTGAATCCCTTATAGCACAAAATACGAAAAAATTGCTAGCTCACACACAAACTTCAAATGAAACAGAATTTCTTCCGATTGACTTATACAACACTTTGAAGTCTACATTCGATGTTCTATCTCTCTTTGATAAAATGCTTGTAGATACAACTGTCTACAGTATTGAAAAATACAATGTTTTTATATCCTCATTTTTAACAGCTTTGACCTTCTCAGGCTTACACCTCAAATCAGAGTATATAGCAGATGCATGCAAGGCCATTTTGGAAAGATCAGAAACTTTCAAAAAAGAAGATTTCAAGCCATCGTCCAAGTACTTGAACAAAGAATTGTTTTATTGTGATATTGTTGGTACAGGTGGTGACGGCCAAAATACTTTCAATGTAAGTACTTCAGCAGCTTTAGTAATGTCAGGTTATGACAAATGTAAAATCATCAAACATGGAGGTAAGGCATCCACTTCCAACAGTGGATCCGGTGATATGATCAATAAGCTAGGTATTAATACAAATAAAGTGAACAAAGCCTTTATCTTAAACAACAAGGAAGATTTGTTAGAAACAGAAGATTCAGCCAAACAATGTAATTTTATGTTTTTATTGGCTCCACAATTCCACTATGCCATGAAATTAGTCGCTCCTATCAGATCTTTACTAAAAATACCAACCATCTTCAATATAGTTGGTCCCTTGCTTCATCCAATGGGTAACATCATAAACAAAAGAATACTGGGTGTTTATCATAAATCACTAGGTATAGAATACTGTGAGGCAGCTAAAATCTTGTTTCCAGATTGTCATACCTTGGTTGTGAATGGTTTAGTGGGTTTGGATGAATTTTCTCCTGTTGGTGAATCTTTAGTTTGGGAATATAATCCTGCATCAAGCAAAGAAATTGAAGAGTATAAGATTTCACCAAGAGATTTTGGCTTAAATGAGCATAGTCTTGATAAATGTGCGTCAATGTCCCCAGAATTGAATGCAAAGTACTTGAAAGATAATATTCTAACTAACTTCAACTTCAACATCGGAGATAACGAGCCAATATATGACTATATCTTAATGAACTCAGCATTAATGTATAGTTTGATAAATGATAACAAAGACTACAAGAAAAACGTGGTTGAGGTAGATAGAATAATCAAATCCGGTAAACCATTCCATCATTTAAATAAGTTTATAGACCATATAGACACCTAGAGTGCCATTTATATTACTTATATGTTTTTTTTTCTTAAGATTCATGTTACATTTGTGTCGCGTTAAGGCTTTCTTTTAGTAATCAAATTCTCGTGACCATGAGCATATTTGATGCTTCAATGTTTTTTCTTGCACTACGTTGTTTACTGTTTTGTTATTTTTTTTTAAAAAATATTTGGTTTACAAAAGGTTAAATTAGAAACCAAAAGGACACATTATACAGACTGAGGTTTAATATATGATGAATACACAAGAGGGATCTACCCCTAGATCGAGATTAAAAGCCAGAAAAGGCAGAAGAAGTACGTTTTTCAAGTTGTCTGGAGGTAACGATTCGGCCATCGTGCACGAAAATGGATCTGATATAATAACGAATACTATAGGGGATTTAGGACATCCTTCAAGAGTAGTTTTAACAAACAATGAAAATTTGAACACAGATGAAGCATTGAACCAAAATGAAGGTGGTGATAAAAAGCTGATTCAACAAGAGTTTCAATTGGATCAAAATTTTTCGGAAAGTAATCATAAACGTAAATTAGATGAAAGTGATAATAATTCACCTGACATGGAACAAATTGACTATCAATCATCAAAGAGAAAAAAGTTCACTCAAAAAAGAATTTCAAGTAATGATGTTGGTTCAGCTCTAGCTAATTTGGATGATGACGATAGCGAACAAGATTTGGACAACGAGCAGGGTATAAACTCTATAGAGTATGGGGAAACTCATAGTGTAATTAAAAACAGAAACTTGGATAAGGTCAAAGACGACTTTAACACCAAATCAAGTCGTAGGATAGATCTTGAATCTATAAGCAAAGACCCTAATAATCATTTACTTGAATTACAAAGACTTAAGAGTCTGAATGAGAATTTACTGGTGAAGTATAGTGTTTTGGTTGAAGAACAAAAACAAAACGGGTTTGGAAATGTTGATGAAACCAGATTAGAAGAGTTAGCTAAATTCAAACTTAAATGTAGAGATTTGACAGTGGAGTTGAATAAACTAAAAGAGGAATACAGAAGAGCTAAAGAAGATAATGATGTACAAGGTTCAGCAAGTGTTTCCAATGAAATCATAAACTCACTTGAGTCCAAAGTTCACGATTTAATCGAGAAGAACAAAAAATTGGATTCAATAGTTGTTGAATTAACTAACGAAAGAAATACATACAAAGAAGAAAGTGAAAACCAACAATACCAAAAGGATGCTTTGGAAAGAAACAAAAGTGAGTATTTAGTCAAATTGAAGGCTGCAGAACAATCTTTAAATGAAATTGACAAGAAGCTTAAAGAAAAAGATGACAAACTTGATGATATTAACATTGAAAATGAAAGTTTAAAATCTGAGGTAAAGACATACAAAACTAACTTTGAAAGAGCTAATAAACAAATAGAAGATTTGAAAAGTGATGTTTCAAAGTCAGGTAAGATTGAAAGCCTATTGAAGGTAAAAGATCAAACCATTGATGAGTTAAAAGATAAAATAGATGACTTAGAAATTGATTTGAAAAGATTAAACAGCTTTATAAACAATAATAAAGATAAGTTATCTTTGGAAATTGAAAAATTAAATAAAGATTTAACAGAGAGCAAAGATAAACTTAAATTTAAAATTAACGAAATTAATGATTTGAAAACAAAGTACTCAGAATTGGAACTTGAAACTAACTTTAAAATAAATAAATTAGAAAAAGCTTTAGAAAATGAAAAATCTAAAGTCATTGAAGATGAGGAGTATCTTTTAAAATTAAAAGAACAAGTGAAAAATTTTAGCTCCAAGAGTTATGAACTGACCGAATTAAAGTCTGAAAACGAATCTTTAAAAATTAGATTAAACAAGGTATTGAACAATTTGACAGAAAACAAAAACGAAAAATTAGCTTTGGAGTCTGAAGTATACACTTTGAAACAAGAAATCCAAAGAGTAAAGGCTAAGGAACTTTTGTTTAATGAATCCACAGTGGATTCTGCCGAATTAAAAGAATTGAAATTGGAAAATCAAGAATTAAAGAATGAATTGGAGTTGGCTAACAAGAAGACAGGTAACTATAGTAAGAATCTATTACAAGATATTGAAATTCTTGAAGAAAAGTTATTACATTCAACTAACAAATTGAACCAAAGCGTCAAACAAAATATCCAATTGGAAGACGAATTGAATAATATCATTCAGGAAAGAAACATACTAAAGAAGAATTTAGAAAAAGTAGATTATCAAACATCAGAAAAAGTTGAATCATTGATTGAAGAAAACAATGCGTTGAAATTGGACATGAATAAATTTTCCAAAACAGCATTGAAATATCAAAACGAAAGTTCCCAATTAAAAAACGATTTAAACATAATGCAAAAAAAATTGAAGCAAGTAGGCAAAGACAACATAGCTATGGAAAGACAACTGCAGGCCATGAAAGAGAAAAAGGCCTTTGAAGTAAAAAAAGTAAAACAGCAGTATATTCAAGAATTGAGAAACTTACAAGAAGAAAACCTATCTTTAACTGAAAACTTGAACATTTTTAGAAATAGTTTAGGATCACAATCAAGAAAATATGGCTCAGGAACTCAAGAAAGAGACATAATGATCAAAAATTTGCAAGAACAATTAAGTTTTTTCAAAAACAAGTATGAGGGAGAAGTTGATAAAAACAGAGACTTACAAACAATGAATGAACATTACAGAAAATTAGTTAATCAATCAACGAAGGAACTAAGGCTGGGGAGACTTCAAACCCCATCATTTTTGCAAACAGGAACTCTTGATGGAGATGAAGAAGATCGTGAATATAGTGGTATTAAAGATAATCTGAAAAGAGAGAGATACAGATACACTACTTCGGACTTTAATTTCTAGATATAAAATCCAATTAATAATTATTTTTCATTTTCTTTTTATAATTAAGTTTTATTATATAAATGATTCCTTTTTTTTTTTTTTTTATAATTGGACTAAGTCTTGTAAGTTATCGTAAGATTCCCAGAAACCCTTGAACAAGTTTATTTGGTGTTCTAAGTCATCAACATGACCAGTTTCATTGATAGAATGCATGGATAAAATGGCATTACCTAAATCCAAAGCCTTACCAATTCTTTGAGCTAACATTGGACCAATAGTAGAACCACAAGGAGCAGCATTCTTGACAACAAATAATTGTAAAGGAACTCTTGATTCTTTAGCAATTTTCTTTATCAAAGCCATACCGTAACCATTGGTGGTGTATCTTTGGTTGGCATTGATTTTTAAAACGACACCTTCACCCAGGTGTGGTTTATGATTGTTTTCATACCATTCTGAATAGTTTGGGTTTACACCATGAGCGACATCTGAAGATACAATAAAAGACTTGGCAAATAACTCCTTTTCGTAAGATTTAAGTAGTGGAGATTCCAAATCTTTTTCTTTGTTGGCATAAACAAAAGATAATCTTTCCAAAATGTTAGGTAAAAAGTTGGAATCAGCACCACCGTTTTGAGCAGAACCAACTTCTTCGTAGTCAAAGGAAGCGGATACTCTTATGGTATGGTCATTGGCAATGGATTCTTTGTTGTCGGCAATTTGAGACATGGCAGTAACAGAAGTGAAACAAGAAGTCAAATTATCTAATCTAGCAGAGAAAACAAATTCCTTTTTCAAACCACCTAAAGTGGATGGTTGGTTTGGATATAAAATCAATTCGAAATCATCGATGTCTTCTACAGACTTCAACTTCAAGTCTTCTTTGATTAAATCAAGAATTTCAACGTGGTGTCTTTCAACCATTGACTTGATTGATTGGAAAGCATCGTAGTCCATACCTTCATCTGAATCACAACATGATTTGGTGGCTTTAACTTTTGGCTTGGAATCCTTAGTAAAGAAAGGAACCATATTACTTTGCTTGTCGAAAGCAAAGCTGGCATTTTGTTTTCCATCAAAATGAATAGCTAAAGTAGGAATTTTGAATAAAGGAATGTTCAAATTTATCAACTTACTTTGGATTTTTCCATTTTCGTGAACAAAGACTCTACCAGCACAAGATAAAGGTTGGTCGAACCAAGTGTGCCAAATACCACCACCATACAATTCAATAGCAATTTGCTTAAAACCTTCCTTGGATACTTTTGAAACTGGTTTTAACTTTAAAACTGGAGAATCAGTGTGAGAACCAATGATGGAAAAAGAGGATTCCTTAGATGTAGGGTCCCATTTACCACCAACAACGAAGGAAACGATGGATGAGCCATTTCTGGTGATATAATACTTACCATTGGCTTCAACATTACCGTGGAAAGGTAAAGTTTCATCTAATTTTTTGAAACCCTTGTTTTCTAATATTTGAGACATAGAATGTATAGCATGGAATGGTGTAGGTGATTGATTCAAAAATTGAACAAAGTCATCACCGTAATTGGTGGAAGCTTTAAGGTTATCGTTAGACATTTTTTTGTTTAATCTGAAAGTGGTGACCATTAAAAAACTAAAAAAAAAAAGCTTATGGATTAAGTACTACAGTATTTCTGTTTTGGTGTCTATCTATGCATAATGAAATTGTTAAACATACAGTATAAACCTCATTTTAAATAAAAACCATCCAATAAGTGTTTCCATGAAAATACCTAAAAAAAACTCTATATAGAAGCAAAAAAAATGTGCCAAAAAAACAAGGTCGGCTATTAAGTCGTTCGCTTTTAAGAGAGCATAATGCCATTTTGACTAAGTGAAAAATTTTCCCACTTATTGAGTAGAAGATGACCGGTGTTAAGTAGATATTTAAGCTTGCCACAGCACATAACAGATTTTGTGTTTGTATATGTGCTAAATGCTATATCTTTACATTTGTTGTAAACGCAATTAAATTAAATTTTTTTTTTAAAAAAGGAGTAAATTGTTTAAAATTGTTTTTTTATATGTAAACATTTTAAAATAGCCTTTTTTTAATAATAAAAACGTGACTCTGTGTAAACAATTAGCTAAAAATCACGTGACTTTGTGTAAACAAAACAAATGCTGTCTTCTTGTTTACTTTGCCGCTACCATGGCTCGCCTAGATCGCTGTGTTTTTCCTCTATTTGTTGCTATAACAAGGAATAAACAACAACAAAACAACCATTTAAGAAAACGAATACATATTGCCAAAAACCTAAACAGGAATGTCTATAGAAGTATCACCTACAGATTTGACCGAAGATGCTATATTTCAAGCTTCTTTGATACCAATACAAAACACAACAAACACGGTTATAAAAAGAAAACGAGGAAGACCATCTAAAGCAGAATCGGAAGAAAAGTCTATAAAAAAACCTAGAAAGGCTTATGTAAAAAAGATAAAACCAACAGAACAAGAAGGGGAAGATAATTCTTTGGAAAAAACAATTGAAATAATCCAATCTGCAAACAGAAGACACGAAAATAAGATAGAATATCCTTTAAGAGATTCGGAAATATCTAAGGATGCTCTTGTAACATACTCAAAGATAAGTCATAAATTTGATAAGCTTATAGGAGTGAGTGACAAAGAACATATATTAAAAATGTCCAAAATTGTAACACTTTTTAAGAACTCTTTTCCCTACCCTGCTATCTACAATGAACAAACAAATGAAATCAATCATTTTATCAAAGAAAAATACGAAGATAAATTTCACAATACAATAATAAACAATAAGCTCATAAAAGACTCATTGAACAATCAGAATATAATTGAAAAGTCAAAGAAAATTTTTAAGTCAACAAGTAAACAGAAACTTACCCTTGATGATACCACTAAGATATATGAATTGTCAGATAATGAAGTTATGAAGATTCCTTCACAGGTATGTGGTCTAGATATCCATGGCTTTGTTATAAATCATGGTTTAAAAAATCAGGTCATTGATTCTGTATGGATGAATTATGGAGACAGATCTTTTTATATTGTGAGCAAATTGATAAAAGAAGAGAATCATCCTTATACATTTCTTGAAAATCCTGAAGATCATAGATTATCCACCTTTAATTTAAGTACAAAAAATAAACAGATTTATGGAAATCTTGAAATTTGGGAACTCAGAAAAGATTTAGGTCTTATTTTGATGAAAACATATGCTCATAACCTAGGTGTGCTGAAGGATATACAAATAATACCTGGTACTTTTTCAAGTTTTGACAACGAAGCCTCAAAGAATAATGTGAGTTTTTTAATTAGTGCATATTGTACTTCTGAATCCGTTCAACTCTTTCAACTTAATACATCTCCAGTAGCAAACCCTGCAAGTGATTCATTTATAAAAAACTCAATATTAAAAATAAAACTTAAAAATGACATTATTTCATGTTATTGTTTGATACAAGAGGCCAAAAATAAAGAAGATTCAGAAAGTCTTAAGCTATGCATCGGTTCTGTTAATGGTAAAATTTACATCTATGATTTGGATGTATCTACTGAGATACCAACAAAGGTATTTAAAGTCTCCGAATCTATAATATCTTCTATAAAAAGTGCAAATAGCAGTCCAATTGTGTGTTGCTCATCCATCAGTGGAAATGTTTTAATTGTAGATACATCATCAAACATTACCAATGCATTTGCACTATCCAAAACCAGATGGATTTCTCCACCTATTGTTGCGTATACTGAATATCCAAAGTCATTTTTGTATACTGATGGGATGAACACACTGTACAACTCTCCATTAAATATGCTGGATTTGAAGTCATGCAGTGCTTCAAGAAATTCTAAGATAAATTGCTTAGGCATGAGTCAACAACACCCATATGTTTTAATAGGAACTTTGAATGGAGAAGTCACCATGGAAAACATCTGTATGAAGACTCTTGCATCAAGAAAAAATCAACCTTATTCAGAACTTGTAAAGATGTTTGAATGGAATTATGATGAAGTAAAAAAAGTTTACCAATTGGATCCTTCAAAAAAAATTGAAAAAGCTTACGACAACCTGTTGAAACCAGATACAGGTATGAAATACCAAGGCTGTGCTCTTCTGAACACGCATTGGGTTCAAAACAACTCTGGTGAAAGATACTTTTCTTTTGTTAACTATGCCGGGTTGAGTGTAATTACTAAAATTGATTGATTACTTATTTATATAACGATATTTTTTATTAGTACTTTGGAATACTTGGGTCTATTTGATTGATATATTCAAAAAAGCCACCAATTACGTCTTTTGTATTTTTGATTCCGAATTTATCTTTAAGTTCCCTTGTGGCTAGTCGAGAATCATTACCGTGTCTACAAAATAAAACAACCTCACTATCTTCATTAAGATCAGGAATCACAGCTTTTAATTTATTCAGATCTCCCTTAAAAGATGACAGTGTTTCCAAAGGAATGTTTTTGACAACATCGGTTTGAAAGTTAGATATTTTATAATGATGACTAGGTCTAACGTCTATGATGAAAGTATTTTCAAATTTGATATCCTTACCAGCCCAGTACTTATCTTTAAATTCTTTTGGAGTGATTCTTTCAGATTTTTCAGCTACATCATAGTTTCTAGATCCACAGAAACTCATATAATTGATTTCATAGCTTTCAATCTTCTCTTTAGTAATTTCTCTATTGTCACCACATGAAATGCAATCACTTCTTCTTTTTCTCATTCTAAATCTTCTCAATGATTGATCCATGTATCCACTGTATTGCAACATAAATGGCTCAAAGTTTTCTTTGGTATATACTTTTTGGATGACCTTCAAAGCCTCAACAGCTTGCATGATACCAACCAAACCAATACATGCACCTATAACACCATTTGCAGAACATGAAGAAACAGTGTTAGGTGGTGGCGGTTTTGGGTGGAAGCATCTGTAACAAGGACCTATATTTTCAAAGTTTAAAATGGTCAATTGTCCTTCTGTATTAACACCAGATGCAGAAACTAATGTTTTACCCAATATTACTGAAACATCAGAAGCTAAATATCTTGTCATTGGTGTATCTGTACAATCCAAAATAACGTCATAATCTTTAAAAATCTCAAAGGCATTGTCATTGGTCAGTCTTACAGGATGAGCATTTACCTTAACATGGGGATTCAAATCATTGATAAATTTTTCTGCAGATTTACACTTTAACTCTCCTTTCTTTGAAGTGCTGTGTATTATTTGTCTATGCAGATTAGATGTTTCAACAATATCATCATCTATAATACCAATTTCACCCACTCCTGCACCTGCAAGATATGAAAGACAAGGTGCTGCTAAACCACCTGCTCCAATAACACAGATTTTGCTATTTTTTAGTAATAATTGATGGTCTATAGGGTCCCTGTTATTGGAAATTCCTTGAACGATCATTTGTCTTCCGTATCTGGAAAACTCCTCATTAGTCAAAGCACCTGTCATTAGTGCTATCTAATATTATTTGTGGTTATGTCAATATCTTAAATATCCTTTTACTATATGACAACATTTTATTCAAAAAGCAACATCGAAGACTTGATATTACTGAAATGAGCTTTTTTTCTTTTTTCACATTTTTTTTTTGTCCCTGATTTCATGCCTCGAGAAATACGGCACGTGCTCAAACAGAAAGACAACTCTTCAACCTCATTTAACAGCGTAATTCACATGACCTTCTGTTTAATAAAGAACTGCTTTAAGAAGTTGAGCTCATACATGCAAATCAAAGTGATCCAAACCACTTGAACAACACCCCAAGTAATGATTCTACTATTTGTGCTATCGGATATTTTGAGAAAAGCGTGATACTTTTCCCTGAATTTGATCTGTTCCAGTTTGATAATCTTTAGCTTTGAGATTATGCTGTTTACTTTGATTTTTGACGATAGCAAAAACTTGGAATCATGTTGAGAGATGACATCCATGATTTTGCCCAAGGAACTCACTTCAAAATCAATGTAAACTTTCACTTTATCTGAAAAACCTTCTTTTCTCAATCTACGTGGATTGAAGTTCGGCACACTAGGCTTAATACAAACAGCATGCTCACCATTTTCTAAGGCTGTGAAGGTAAAGTAATTAATTCCGTTTTTGTTTGATAAGGAACCCTGCTCGTCTCTGTTTTCCTGATAATATACTTCATTATCTTGAGAATCAGATAAAAACTTGTAGTTTTGGCTGTAAACTACATGGTTTTCATCAAAAGTTTCCAATATTCTAACATCCAAATTCAAATTGTACTTCATTCCTAGTTCGTTTTTGATAATATCTGGCATCTTGAATTGTATATGCATTTTCCCATTGAGTATATGCTCCTGCTCCAAATTTTCATAAAAACATAACTCCTCATTGAGTGGAATATATACATGCTTAGCGAAGGCTAAGCATGTGATAACTGAAAAATGTAATATGAGCTTAATTCCTAACATCCTGCCGTTGGTCTTTATTACCGTTGCTTGCAAAAACAAAGCATAGGCAAGGCAAACAAACGCATATTTCTTCGCGTCGGCTTTTGTGAATTTAGGCCGAAAGGGAAGGAGGGGAGGTATAACTGCACCGAACAAAGCAAACAG
>ERZ794936.694-NODE-694-length-13904-cov-5.605603_pt1 | contig 13904 bp, 7 predicted proteins | sample MGYA00511083_ERZ794936 | MGnify/ENA primary metagenome ERZ794936 (study PRJEB30137, sample SAMN04331409) | food metagenome | isolation source: Y2 must sample point D1 replicate A | place: Australia: South Australia | collected 2014 ... | reverse complement strand
CATGCCTCCACCAATGCAACATAATGCACCAAGTGTACCAAGCATGCCTCCACCAATGCAACATAATGCACCAAGTGTACCAAGCATGCCTCCACCACTGCAACACAGTGCTCCAAGTGTACCAAGCATGCCTCCACCGGTGCAACACAGTGCTCCAAGTGTACCAAGCATGCCTCCACCGGTGCAACACAATGCTCAAAGCATACCTTCTCCTATACAACAAACAACAATCAAAACAGCTCCCTCTCATATTCCAAGTTCGGCAACAAGCAGTTCGAAAAAAGCACCCCCACCACCACCAGCCGTTGAACCTGCCACTATAGGAAACTACAAAACCAGACTATTCTCTGATGGTACAAGCACAACTGAAACAACGAGCTTGAGAGAGGGTAGACCAAATGAACAGTTGACGGATTCTACAAGTTACCTAAACAAAGCAGGAATGAAAAACAAACTCGGTGATATTGAAATTCCTGAAAATAGCAGATTTAAATGGCTTACTAAAGATGAAATGCCGTTGCCAAGACCTTTTGCTAGAAAGACAAAGTTGTATCCAAGTGGAAGAGGAAGCTCAGTGCCATTGAATCTGAAAATATACGACTGATTTATTATATATTTCATGTTATTATTACGGAGTTAAGAGATGATTAAATCTTATAAAAGTTACCCCATTCAACCGTTCTACTTTTGGTATATATTTTTTTGTCAACTGTATTTAAGAATTTTAAAAAATCATAATATCTTCAATAATGTGCCATTAAGCAGCAGTAAAAAGAAGAAGAAAAACCCAAAAAACACATACAATGGCTGAAGAAACTACACCAAAACCTGAAGTTGGTGCTTCAGGAAGAAAAATTATATACGACAAGGATGGAAAACCATGCAGATCATGTAATACCTTGTTGGACTTTCAAATGGTGACCGGAAAGATTGCTAAACCAGCTGTCAAAGACACATACAGGGAAGACCCACCTGATGTGGAAAAACTGGGCAATTCTTCCTGGACCTTTATACATGCCCTATGCTCTAAGTATCCGGAAAACCCAACGCCAGAGGATAAAAGCGAGATAAATGGGTTCTTCAATGTTTTGAGTAGAATGTACCCATGTACGTGGTGTGCGGATGATTTCAAAAAGTACTTGAAAGAACATCCATTAGATAATAAAGACAACGAGGGGTTAAACAAATGGTTGTGTGGTGCACACAATGAAGTGAATAAGAAACTGGGAAAAAAGGAATTTGATTGTGACCTGTGGAAGAAGAGATGGAGAGATGGCTGGGACTAACAGAGCGTATGATCATGTTGATGAATGAAACACTTTGCTCCATAATCATGTTGATAAATAAAGTACTTTGCTCCATAATCATGCTGATGAATAAAGCACTTTGCTACATGATCACGTTTTTATGAATCACGTTTTTATGAATCACGTTTCCACCTGATCACGTTCTCTCCTGATCACGTTTTTCACCAACACAGAGTCCAACAAATCATTCCCTACTTTTTTCAAGACTTCATATGTCACTGTGTGAAGAAGAAGTCGTTGATTTCCACATTTTTTCACCCTATTAGGCATATGGGAAAAATCAGAAGTTTGAAAAAAAAAGCAATGAATTTAATTCAGAAGGTTAAGTGCATAATTTTAAAATTTTTGAATGATTCAATTATATATTTAAAGGGTATTTAAGGAGATGGTAAGTGATTATTAGAACTTAATTTAACAGTTAAAGAATTGAATTAAGAGAATAAATATATATAAAAAAACCAGTAAATAGAAACAAATATATTAATATATTACCAACCAATAAAATAACTATCAGTATGTCTTACGCTTTATCCCAAAAACATAACGATTTAACCACCCAATCTTTAACCATCGAAGGTGATGAAGTTGTTGAATACATTTTACAAGAACAATTAAGAGAAAGACACTCTATCTGTTGTATTGCTTCTGAAAATGTCACCACTACCCAAATTTGGGAAGCCTCTTCCTCCATTTGTAACAACAAATACGCCGAAGGTTACCCAGGTTCCAGATACTACGGTTCTTGTCAATTTGTCGATAAGATCGAATCTGTTTGTCAACAAAGAGCTTTAAAGGCCTTTTCCTTGGATTCTGAATCCTGGGGTGTCAATGTTCAAGCTTTAGCTGGTTCTATCGCCAACTTTGAAGTTTACTCTGCCTTAATCAAACCTCACGAAAGAATTATGGGTTTATACTTACCAGATGGTGGTCACTTATCCCACGGTTACCAAACTGAACAAAGACCTATCTCTGCTACTGCTAAGTACTTTGAATCTATGCCTTACAGAGTTGATCCAGTCACTCAATTAATTGATTACGATACCTTGGAAAAGAACGTTGCTTTATACAGACCTAAAATCTTAGTTGCTGGTACTTCTGCTTACTGTAGATTAATCGATTACAAGAGAATGAGACAAATCGCCGACAGTGTTGGTGCTTACTTAATGGTTGACATGGCTCACATTGCTGGTTTAGTTGCCGCTGGTGTCATCCCATCTCCATTCGAATACGCCGATATCGTTACCACCACCACCCACAAGTCTTTGAGAGGTCCAAGAGGTGCCATGATTTTCTTCAAAAAGGGTATTAGATCCTACAAGAAGAATGGTGATGCTATTCATTACGACTTAGAAAACCCAATCAACTTCTCCGTTTTCCCAGGTTCTCAAGGTGGTCCATTCCAATCCACCATTGCTGCTTTAGCCGTTGCTTTGAAGCAAGTTGACACTGAAGAATTCAAACAATACCAAGCTTTAGTTTTGAAGAATGCCAAGGCCTTGGAAGATACTTTCAAGAAGAATGGCTACAAGTTAGTTACTGATGGTACTGATACCCATATGGTTTTAGTTTCTTTGAGAGAAAAGGGTACTGATGGTGCCAGAGTTGAATATGTTTGTGAACAAGCCAACATTACTTTAAACAAGAACTCCATTCCTCATGACTCTTCCAAGTCTGCTATTGTCCCAGGTGGTATCAGAGTTGGTGCTCCATCTATGACCACCAGAGGTATGGGTGTTGAAGATTTCATTAAGATTGCTGAATATATCAACAAGGCTGTTGAATTTGCTGTTGCTTTACAAAAGTCTTTACCTAAAGAAGCCAACAAGTTAAAGGACTTCAAGAATAAGGTTGATGAAAAGCACGAAGAACTAGAAATCATGAAGAAGGAAATCTTCGATTGGGCTGGTTCCTTCCCATTACCAACCACTGCTTTCTGGGCTGATTTAGAAAAGCAATACGTTTCTAAGCAATAAGTAACGGTAATTTAATGTAGGATGTATATATACGGATCTAAAGAAGTTTCATTGATCTGATATTTTTTTATTTGATTTTAATGCAAAATGAAAAAAAGTATGTTTTCGAAAAAGAAACATGTATATAATAAAGCTAATTACAGCGTCAGTAAAGAAATGATAACAATCAAAAATCAATCTCATTTATGTTATAATTTAATTTCTCGGCAGAATCTATCTTATTTTTTAACTCTTTAGTACTTCTTGGCATTGATTTCATCTAAATAATCGAATCCATCACCAGTGACTACAGACTCGATTCTTCTATGTGTGTTCAAACTGTTTCTACCTTTGAAATTTCCGTCAATATCTCTTCCGTTGCTATGATCATCTTGTAAATTCACAGGAGAGTTTGATGAATCCATGTGATCCTTTTCGTCTACATTGTCATTTGTAGGGAATCCCCTTTCTCTTTGTTCTTTTAATAAAGCGTTTTCTTTTTCTAACCTCATGTCATTCATCTGTAGGACGTTATTACCTAGCACACCTAGATTACTATTGTTGTAATTACTGCTTGTTTTACTACTTCCTCTATTCATAAATTTATTTGAGTTTCCAAAACTACTATTGCTTTTATTGTAAATACTTTGATCAGCATCATCTTTGAACGTAAACCCAAATAGGTCACACCATATGTATCTAACAAATTTGTTGTGTTTTATGTCAATAACTTCTCTTCCTTGAGAGTCTATGTATCTTTCTTTTTTACCCTTCAACATGAAGAAATAGATCAACCATATTACCAAAATGATAACAGGCACACCAACACCAACAACAACACCGGCTACTATTTTTTTATTTTTTGAGCTTAAACCATGATGTTTTCCAGCTTTTGTTGAAAAAGAGGTATGTGTTGAAGTTAAAGTAAGAAATACTTGTGTAACAACAACTTGACCATTGGATGTGTATGTGGACAAAGTCTCAGAAGTTGAAGGCTTTATTGATGAAGTTTTAGAGGAAAAAGAGGTAGTACTTCTGGAACTTGAAGAAGAACTAGAGCTTGAACTTTTTGATGAACTTGTAATAGGAAGAGTTGAGATGTTGCTTGATGTAAATATCGGTGTTATCGATGAAAAAGTACTACTTGAAGTGCTTGTATTTGAAGCTATAGGAGATGTCGAAGTTGAAGAACTTGAAGAATTGGTTCTAACTGAACTAGTAAACAAGTTAAAACTTGAAGAAGAACTCTGAGTAATCAAAGAACTACTAGATGATGAAAAAGAACTAGAAGATTCAGACACACTACTAGATGGCGTTAAACTTGTAGTTATGAAAGAACTAGTTGGACTACTAGAAGAAGAACTTTGAGATGATGAGTTGTTGAATTCAAAATTCTGAGCAGATACAACCAATCTGGTCATGAATAGACATGACAACAAAAGTGTATGAAAAATATTAGAAACCATGTTTTTTCTTTCTCTTTTTAATAATCAGATCATATAAGTTTGGTAACAAAAAAAAAAGAAAAAACTTGAAATTTGTTTAAAAAAATGTAGTTTTCTTTTCTTTCCTAGGGTTATAAATGATATAATAAAAGAAGGTGTATTTATTGGATTATTTTGCTTTAAATATGGAATTAATAAAACAAAATTGAAAAAAAATCGAAAAAAAAAAAAAATATAGCAAAAATATCACTATATAGCTATTATTTTGGTTATCTTTGTATAATTCTTTATTGATTAGCTGTTTGGTCAAATACAGTTGTATGGTGTTTTTAAGCGTTTGAATACTATAAATACAACTAACCAAGCAATTTGTTTATTAATTTTAAATAAATATATATATATTATAGAAAAAAAAAAAGTGAAGAAATTTTCGCTCCATATATATGCATATTTTTGTTGTTTCAATTAGATATCCTAAAACGGGAAAATAGGTGTAACTATAAATAGAGGTATGGAAGAGTGTGTTAACTCCGACGTATTTCTTTTTTTTTCGTGAATATATATGTGCTGTTCGTTGCATTGCTGGGGAGATGGACGAAAAAGGCATTGCAAAAGTAGAAAACGCTACCATGGCAAAATACAGTTTACCCTGACACCAGCAAAAACATACATCCTTTTTGGAAGGTAGTCACGTGTTTTATTGTTTATACCACAATACGAGCCCATTTTGGCTGGAGTGTCACCTTTTTCAGACTGCATTTGTGCAAGAAGTAGTACTGCTGATGATTTAAAGGTACAGTTACTTAGTGGAGTGTTTTATCCACTTTTAGACTGAGGCCTCTGTGATATATCAAGTTTCTTATATGCCTATGTCCGAAAAGCGGACATAAGCTACCAACCTGCAAATAACCCGCCAAGAAAAGTTTCTTTTTTTTTTTGTTTTTTAGCTTTTCACAACTTTCACATCACCTTCTTTTTTGGGACACCTACCCTTGTTATATATCCGTAAACAGAAACTGTTTCTTGTATTTTCTCACATTTGCTCAAAACGGTTATACAGTACGATGTCTTCCTAATCTGTAATCAGACTTCCTCATCATACAAACCTCATTAAACATTTCTTTTTTTTTTTAATATTGAATAATTTTTTTTAAAATTTTGAAGTAAATAAAGTAAATTAATTAGATTTATAATGAGGTTATGAACAAAGTAACATATCTAGAAAGAAACCAATAAAACTCTTATTCATCACTATAATAATATATCACACAATGAGCCCAAATAGTGCTATGAAAACTCATAAAGAGGTGACTCCACGTTCCTTGAAAAAAAGAACAGCCGAGTTTCATACTTTAGAAAGAGAACAAAGATTCATCAATCCACCAAAAGATAAACTTTCAGAAGATCAATATCCACTTCTTAAAGAAGCCATTGCTCCTCATGTTGATTCTTTCAATTGTATGACCGAACAAGAAAATGATCCTTCTAAGGGTTTATTGAACTTGTCTTTGAAAGATATCGGTACAAAGGTTATTTATGCCAATGACAACAAATTGACTTTATCCATTGAACAAGTATCTATCAACAAACCAATGCAAAGCCATTCTTCTGATGCTCATTCTGCCAGTGAAATAATCTTCCCAGCCGAAGCTAGACAAAAGCTAGGTTCTTATAAAGGAAATTTAATGCTGAAATTAAAATGGGATGTCAATGATTCAGAAGATACTTTCACAGAAGTCAGACAATGTGGTGGTTTACCAGTAATGTTACAATCCAACAGATGTCACTTAAGTGGTTTGAGTCCTTATGAATTGACTCAAAAGAGAGAAGAATCTGATGAGTTAGGTGGTTACTTCATTATCAATGGTATTGAGAAGTTGATCAGAATGTTGATTGTCCAAAGAAGAAACCATCCTATGGCTCTTATAAGACCTAGTTTTGCCAACAGAGGTAACTCTTACTCCCAATTTGGTGTTCAAATTAGATCTTGTAGACCTGATCAAACTTCTCAAACCAATGTTTTGCATTATTTAAACGATGGTAATGTTAACTTGAGATTCTCTTGGAGAAAGAACGAATACTTAGTTCCTATTGTATTAATCTTGAAGGCTTTATCTGATTCCAACAGTGACAAGCAAATCTTTGATGGTATTTGTGGTACATCTGAACTAAATAACTCCTTCTTAACTGATAGATTGGAATTGCTATTAAGAGGTTTCAAAAAGAGATATCCAAACTTACATAACAGAACCCAAATTCTACAATACTTGGGTGATAAATTCAGAGTTGTTTTCCAAGCTGATGAAAAGATGAGTGATTATCAAGTTGGTGAAATGGTATTGAACAGAATTATTTTGGTTCACTTAAACAATTGGGAATCTGATGATTTCGATATCAACGAATCTGATTTGAAGTCTAATGAAGACAAATCTAAAATGATCTTCTTTATGATTAGAAAATTATACTCATTAGTTGCTGGTGATTGTTCTCCTGACAATCCAGATGCTACTCAACATCAAGAAATTTTATTGGGTGGTTTCTTATACAGTATGATCATCAAAGAAAAGATGGAAGAATACTTGAATAACATCAAGTTGCAAATTCAACAAGATTTACAAAGATCCGGTATTCCAGTCAACTTCAAGTCTACCAAGTACATGCAAAGAGTCTTGATGAGAGTCAATGAAAATATTGGTGCCAAGTTACAATATTTCTTGTCCACTGGTAATTTAGTTTCTCAATCTGGGTTAGATTTACAACAAGTTTCAGGTTATACTGTTGTTGCCGAAAAGATTAACTTTTATAGATTTTTGGCTCATTTCAGAATGGTTCATAGAGGTTCTTTCTTTGCTCAATTAAAGACCACCACCGTTAGAAAGTTATTGCCTGAATCTTGGGGTTTCTTGTGTCCAGTCCATACTCCGGATGGTACCCCTTGTGGTTTATTGAATCATTTTGCCCATAAATGTAAAATTTCCACCAAACAATTAGATCTTGAATTTTTGAAGAACAAACTATACGAATTAGGTGTTACCCCAGTCGAAGCCTCTTCTCAAATAGGTCCAGATTTTGCTTGTGTTCAAATTGATGGTAAGATCATTGGTTATACTTCTCATAAGAACTCCTTGACCATCTCCAATACTTTGAGATTCTGGAAGGTTTCTGGTAGAAACAACATTCCATTGGATTTGGAAATTGGTTATGTTCCACCTTCAACTAAAGGTCAATATCCAGGTTTGTTCTTATTTGGTGGTCACTCCAGAATGATGAGACCTGTCAAATACTTGCCTTTAGGAAAAGAAGATATAGTTGGTCCATTTGAACAAGTTTACATGAACATAGCTGTTACCACTCCTGAAATTGTCAATCAAGTCCACACACATGTTGAATTCTCTCCAACCAACATCTTATCTATTATTGCCAATTTGACTCCATTCTCTGATTACAATCAATCTCCAAGAAATATGTACCAATGCCAAATGGGTAAGCAAACTATGGGTACACCAGGTGTCGGTTTGGTTCATAGATCCGATAACAAGCTTTATAGATTACAATCTGGTCAAACTCCTATTGTTAAGGCTAATTTGTATGATGATTACGGTATGGACAACTTCCCTAACGGTACGAATGCCGTTGTTGCTGTTATTTCTTATACTTGTTACGATATGGATGATGCGATGATCATTAACAAATCTGCTGATGAAAGAGGTTTCGGTTATGGTACCATGTACAAGGTTGAAAAAATTGATTTAGCCATGAATAGATCTAGAGGAGATCCAATAACCCAACACTTTGGTTTTGGATCTGATGAATGGCCTCAAGAATGGTTGAACAACATTGATGAAGATGGTTTACCATTTATTGGTACTTATGTTCAAGAAGGTGATCCAGTTGCTGCTTTTTATGATGAAATCTCAGGAAAGACTAAAGTTAAGACTTATCACAATTCTGAACCTGCTTATATTGAAGCTGTTAATTTGATTGGTGATGACAACGGAAACTCTGAATTACAATCTATTTCCATCAAATATAGAGTCAGAAGAACTCCACAAATTGGTGATAAGTTCTCTTCCAGACACGGTCAAAAGGGTGTTTGTTCCAGAAAATGGCCAACTGTTGACATGCCATTTTCCGAAACTGGTATTCAACCAGATGTTATTATTAATCCCCATGCTTTCCCATCCAGAATGACCATTGGTATGTTTGTTGAATCCTTGGCTGGTAAGGCCGGTTGTTTGCACGGTGTTGCTCAAGATGCTACTCCTTGGAGATTCAATGAACAAGACACACCAGCTGATTACTTTGGTGAGCAATTGAAGGCTGCTGGTTATAACTACCATGGTAACGAACCTTTATACTCTGGTGCTACTGGTGAAGAATTAAGAGTTGACATATACATTGGTGTTGTTTACTACCAAAGATTGAGACATATGGTTAATGACAAGTACCAAGTCAGATCAACTGGTCCAGTTAATGCCTTGACCATGCAACCTGTTAAGGGTAGAAAGAGAGGTGGTGGTATCAGAATTGGTGAAATGGAAAGAGATGCATTTATCGGTCATGGTACTTCATTCTTGTTGCAAGATAGATTACTAAATTGTTCTGATTACACACATAGCTCAATCTGTAGAGATTGTGGATCCATACTAAGCACCCAATCGTCTGTTCCTAGAATAGGTGCCAAGTCAACTGTCAGATGTAGAAGATGTGCCATCAAATTTGATGATGTCAAGAGTGCTATCAGAAAACAAAAAGAACAAAACGGAAATGATGAAGATGAACTTTATATTGATGATGCCCATATTTGGGAAGATGGTCAAGGTAAGAAGTTTGTTGGTGGTGGAAATACGACAACTGTTGCTATACCATTTGTATTGAAATACTTAGACAGTGAATTATCTGCTATGGGTATCAAATTGCAATACAACGTTGAACCATAAAAATAGGAATTAAATCAGTTATATATCTTATAATAATCAATTTTTTATGAGGAAAACATCTTGTAATGTTGGCAGCCTGCTTTAAAGACCAGTTTTGATCTAATATAATACTAGGCTATATTTGCTTTTCGGATTTTAGAGTTCGTTGCCTTTTTGGCGACGAGTCCAAAAATACATGAACTCTCCCCAAAACAAACACTAGTGAAACTTTTTCGCTATTTAGATCGTTTTTCTTATACTTTTTTTTAAAAAAATACGGCTTTGTTAATAAACAGTTTGACATAATAAGAAATCCAAACAACGATTAGAATATAGGATAATTATTTCTCTGCTTTTTAATATTTGGCTATTTTGAATCCAATTTTTACACCTTTAGGTATATATAACAAAAAAAGAGTATTAGAATACAATGTCTGATAATCCGTTTATCAACAGTTTGCTCGATAAAACTGATAAATCGTCCACTGTTTCTGGAGAGGATCCAAACACACTTAAACTGAATGATATTTCAGATTTGTCAAAAAATGACACATCTGCTTCATTGCTGTATTGTACCAAAACGGTTGATGAGACCATAAGCTCACTGAATACTAGTCCAAAAGACGGGTTGAGTGACTTGAATGATATCAGAAGCAGACAAGACGAGTACGGTGAAAACGAATGTAAATCTGACGAAGATGATGAACCATTGATTATTCAATTTTTGAAGACTTTTACTGAAGATCCATTGATTTTATTGTTGATTGCATCTGCTGTTGTAAGTTTTTTGATGGGTAATACTGATGATGCTATCAGTATCACTATGGCTATTGTGATTGTTGTTACTGTAGGTTTTGTTCAAGAATATAGATCTGAAAAGACTTTGGAAGCTTTGAATGAACTAGTACCAATGGAATGTCACTTGATCAGAAGTGGTAACAGTAACGCTAACATTTTGGCTTCTACTTTAGTTCCTGGTGATTTGGTTGTTTTGAGAACAGGTGATAAAGTACCTGCTGATATTAGAATTATTGAATCTGTTAACCTTCACATCAATGAAAGTTCATTGACTGGTGAAACAACACCTGTATTGAAAAACACCGAACCTGTTGTTGCTGAAGCCCATAACAATATTCCTATTTCAAGTAGATCCAACATTGCATTCATGGGTACCTTAATTACCGATGGTTCAGCAAAGGGTATAGTTGTAGGAACAGGTAAGAACAGTATGTTTGGAAAAGTCTTTGAGATGATGAATTCTATTAAAAAACCAAAGACTCCTTTGCAACAAGCAATGGACAAGTTGGGGAGAGATTTATCTTACTTTTCATTCATTTTGATTGGTGTAATCTGTTTGATTGGTGTTATACAAGGAAGATCATGGTTGACTATGTTCCAAATTTCTGTTTCTTTGGCTGTTGCTGCTATTCCTGAAGGATTGCCTATCATCGTTACTGTGACTTTGGCATTAGGTGTTTTGAGAATGGCTAACAAAAAGGCTATTGTCAAAAGATTGCCTTCAGTTGAGACTTTGGGTTCAGTTAATGTTATTTGTTCAGATAAAACAGGTACTTTAACAATGAATATGATGAAGGTCACAAAATTGTGGACTTTGGGATCAATGGAAAACGGTGGAAATGTTATGGATGTTGAAAACAAAAAACAATCTCATGGTATCTACAATGACTTTATCAAAACTTTAGCAAGCAATGAAAGTTTAGATAAAAAGAGATACAGCGACATTAATAAATTGTTGGAGTGTGGTAATATATGTAATACTGCCATTTATTCGAATGAACAATACAAGTACATAGGTAACCCTACTGAAATAGCTATAATGGATTTATTAAAAGAATTTGGCTTGCAAGATAAAAGAAATGATATTAAATTTGAAAAGAAATACGAATTGCCTTTTAATTCATCAAGAAAGTACATGGCAGTAAGTTTGAAAAATGATGAGTTATACGTAAAGGGTGCTTTAGAAAGAATTTTAGACAACTCTAAGTTTTATCTGTCTTCCACTGGTAAAAAAGAAAAGTTAACCAATGAATTAAAGACTAAAATTCAAAGTACTGAAAAAATTTTAGCTTCTGAAGGATTAAGAATAATAGCTACGGCTACAGGAACTTTGAATAAGAACAATGAATTGAAAAACGATGATGATGTCAATGACTTGACATTCTTGGGGTTGATTGGTATGAAAGATCCACCTAGACCACATGTTGCTGAGTCCATTGAACATTTATTGGAAGGACAGGTCCACGTAATCATGATTACCGGTGATTCACCAACCACCGCTTTGTCCATAGCTGGCCAAATTGGTATTCCATTAGATTTAACAAATCCTGAGAATAACATGATAACCGGTGATAAGCTAGATCATATGAGCGAAGACCAGTTAGTTGATGTCATTGATAGAGTCAATGTCTTTGCTAGAGCCACTCCAAACCATAAATTGATGATTGTTAAAGCATTACAAAAGAGAGGTGATGTTGTCGGTATGACTGGTGATGGTGTTAATGATGCACCAGCATTGAAATTAGCTGATATTGGTATTTCCATGGGTAAAAACGGTACGGATGTTGCTAAGGAAGCCAGTGATATGGTATTAGTTGATGATGATTTCAGTACAATTCTGTCAGCCATTGAGGAAGGTAAAGGGATTTTCAACAACATCCAAAACTTCATTACTTTCCAATTGTCCACCTCAGTTGCTGCTTTGTCTTTGGTATTATTATCAACTTTGTTTAATTTACCAACTCCTTTGAATGCAATGCAAATTTTATGGATTAACATATTAATGGATGGACCACCGGCCCAGTCTTTAGGTGTTGAACCAGTTGGACATGAAGTTATGAAAAAGCCACCAAGAAAGAGGGATGAAAAGATATTGACTTACAAGTTATTCAAAAGAGTCATCCAATCTGCTGTTTGCATTATTATTGGTACTTTATTCATATTTGTTAAGGAAATGGTTGATGGGGAAATCACCAAGAGAGATACTACAATGACATTTACATGTTTCGTATTCTTTGATATGTTCAATGCGGTTGCTTGTAGACACACTACAAAATCAATATTTGAAGTTGGTTTCTTCAACAATAAAATGTTTAATTATGCAGTTGGGTTGTCTTTATTGGGTCAAATGTGCGCTATTTATTTGCCATTTGCCCAATCCATCTTCAACACCGAAGCTTTGTCAATATATGATTTGTTGTTCTTGTTGATGATCAGTAGTACTGTATTTATAGCTGATGAAGTAAGAAAACATTATTCAAAGGAAAAGGAATTCTTGTCAGAAGGTGTTTTTGCTCAAGTATAAAGAATTCATGCTGATAATATTTTTGAAAAAGAAGAAGATTGAACAAAAGTAGAATATTCATAAATCTGTATATAATGAGTTAGTTTTTGTTAAAGTATAAGTTATTTACAAGCTTTGTTTCTATTTCTTTTTGATCTTGGTAATGATTGTTTACAAATATTGTAACTAAAATGGGAATATTCTCTTTTTTCTGAATTTTCAATAGTTCATCAGTTGTAGAGTAATAATCGTAATTGTATAAGTGATTCAGTTGAGTAAATTGTTTGTGTATACGTTCAGATTGGATGATTTGTGAAATGTGTTTTTGATTGTTACTGTTGGCAAATGAATAAAAAATCACTATGTTCTTGTTGATGATCTGTTCATCAAAGATTTTATCTATATGATCATATGATTGAGAGTAAGGCAGTCTCTTCACTAACAAATCTTCATCATTGCTTTTGATGTTGATTATTTTCAGTATATGGGAAAAAATATCCTCGTTAATGTACAAATCAATGGCTTTGTTGTCTTCAGTCATTGTTCTTGTGGTTGTTTTCTTGTATATGATTTGGTGCTTAAATGCCTTCTTATTATAGGTTATTAAGAAGGCTTTTTTTTTTCTATCAGATGAGAAAACGTGCTTAAGATCATTGCATGTAATTACCCGAACACTCAATCAAATTATATCCAATGCCAAAGAGTACAAGCATAGCAAGTCAATATCTAGCAAACCTCAAAATCAATGTCACGCATATTGTACCACACCAAACCTGTAGTAAAGCTCTATGAAAAAAAAAAAAAAAAGACTATGGCACATGATCAAATATGCCTAACACCGACCCATTACACAGCTGTCTTTTAGTAGCTTCTTTAAGCCTCATATGGGTTTTCGCTTTTTTATCTCTCGGGGGGAAAATTTTTTTGGGGGGAAATGAAACAGAGATACAAGCGCTGTTTCCTTTACACACTTGTTTTTT
>ERZ794936.693-NODE-693-length-13907-cov-6.886154_pt1 | contig 13907 bp, 5 predicted proteins | sample MGYA00511083_ERZ794936 | MGnify/ENA primary metagenome ERZ794936 (study PRJEB30137, sample SAMN04331409) | food metagenome | isolation source: Y2 must sample point D1 replicate A | place: Australia: South Australia | collected 2014 ... | reverse complement strand
TCATAAAAGTATGTTGTGATAATTTCTTATGTTTACACGCTGTCAATTCAAGTTTGAGTTTGAAGCTCTAGATTAATGGTCTTTTTTTTATTTGGCAGTCTTAATTCTTACATAAATTAAGCAAAGCACATTGCTTCAAGACACTTCTTATGTGTGTTTTAGACCTTTTATGAGGTTATATCCGATACAAGCGTTCAGTTTCATTGCTTTTTTTTCTAGTACAAGCATCCGGAATATTTCACTACTGAAATTATTACTTAATATTTTTAAAAATTGACATGTATATAATCGTTATGTTATGTGGATTCAGCTGTCATAAGAATAAGAACATGATGAATAAACCGAATAATCAAATACATCTAAGTGCATTATCAAGTTTTTTTTTTTTTTTTAAATTAGCAAAATCTAGTTAGTAATACTTTTTTTATGTCTTTTTTTTTAAAAGTCAGCGAAGGACAAAACGTAGTGATTAAAAGCTACTATAGACATACACTATCGCATAGGATACTTTCGTCTAGAACTATAAAAACATCGGCAATTTTATGCAATTCAAATAAACAAGTTGAAGATGATAAGTTAATCAATCCATATGGTATTCAATGTCTTCAACCAGATTTAAAAGAGAAAGTTTTTGGAAAGAAATTCAGTGCTCAGAAAGTAAGCAACGCAAATAATACCAAAGAGGAAGGTTTTCAAAGATTCAAAACTAAAATTTTAAAGGAAATATGTGATAAATCATTAGAAAACTTTGAACTGAAAGGTAAAAGAACCTCTAGATTTGACCCTGTAAATATTAAGAATTTTCCAGATCTAGAAGGACCAGATTTGGAAAGTCATTTCCTAAAGATTGGAAAATACTTAGCGGAACCTTACACTAAAATTATAGATGAATCTTTAGCGCAGAATGCAAAGTTAGACAATTTAAAAAAACAAAAAGGCAGAGAAGATCAACCTTTTGAAGAAAAACTAAAGATTTTACCTACGGAATGGCTTATAGAAGAAGGCTGGGTGAAGTACTCATTATACAATGATCAACCGCCTGTGAAGGTGGACTATCCTAGTGAAAAGTTCTTATCATTTGATGTTGAGACTCTTCCACAAATATCGAATTATCCTGTAATGGCCACTGCCAAATCCACTACTAATGTATACTGTTGGTTGTCCCCAGCTTTAATAAAAGCATATCATCACTACAAGGATAATGCTCACTTGGAAGAGGAATATCTAAATAAGTGGAAAGAGGAAAAAATGAAAAAAGCTCCACTACTTGAAGCCGTTTTGAATTATCAGGATAAACTTTTGGTTATAGAAGAAAAGCTTCAAACAGCCAAAAGCGAAAAAATAAACTTTGAAGTTAAGCTCAAACAAAAACGGTTGGAACAAAGTTTACTACAAGAAAATGCAGTGATTGCGGAAAATAAGTGGCTGGAAAAACTTAACAGTTCTCCTACTTTACTTGAGTTACCAACTAGACAAGAATTTGTTGCAGAAGCAGTTAGCTTAGACGCTGAACTGACTAAAAAAGAAGCCAGTAAAATTTATACTGAAATGAAATCTACGACTAACAAGGAAAATACTTTACTGAAGAAAGATCATAGAAAAATTATAAGCGATTTGAAAGCAGAGTTCAAAGTTGCTCAATCAGAATTAAATGATAAGAACAAAGAAGTTCACAGATATGAACATATTATAAAAGATTTTGATTCAAGGATTAAGAAATTTGAAGATAATAAAATTATGAAGCTTGGCCAAATAGAAAATGCTAAAAAAGAAACATATGAAAAAATGATGATAAAGTTGAATAAAGAAGCTGCAGAACTAGATGTCAACCCAGTTGACTTGAGCCCTTCAATTCTTCAGAATTTGTGTCCAGTTAATCCAAAGAATGAACAAAAAGTTATAATTGGCCATAATGTCTCTTATGATAGAGCAAGAATACTTGAAGAATATAACTACGCACAAACAAATAATTTTTTTATGGATACTTTATCATTACATGTTGCTGTGTCTGGAATGTGTAGTAAACAAAGATTAATGTACTTCCATTACAAAAAATTAAAAAAGCTGAGTCAAATGGATTCTGATGAATTTTTAGAGAGAGAAGGCCTGGATGACTTTACAGGATTGTCAGGTCAGACTTTTGAAGATTTTAAAGAGGAAATTGAAAAGCATAGATTATCTGCAGCCGGTGTGCAATATGACAATCCTTGGATATCAAAAACCTCTATGAATTCTTTGAAAGAATGTGCAAAATTCTATTTAGAATATGAAGCTGACAAGGATATCAGAGATGTTTTTGTTGTTAGTAAGACTTATAAACCAGTGGTTGATAATATACAAAATTTGATCACCTATTGTGCTTCGGATACTTTACTAACAGAGGAAGTGTTCAAAAAAGTATATCCTGAATTTAAAAAGAGACTGCCACACCCAGTATCAACTGCGGCCCTTAAATCTATGGGTCAAGCGTTTTTGCCTGTAAATAATACAAAATGGAATAATTATATCAACAACTGTGAAAACATGTATTTGAAGTTCACTGAAGAAATTCAAGAAAAAATTGAATCTATTATCAAAGACTTATTGGTCCAATATGAAAAAGACAAATACTTTTGGGTAAATGATCCTTGGTTATCTCAGTTGGAATGGGATGAGATACCTTGGAAAGTTAGAAATGATGGAGTTGCTAATATTGTACACAATAGATATGCTGGAAAACCCCTTTGGTATAAAGGTGTTTGTAAAAAACCTAATGAAATTGGAATAACTGTTGCTTCTAAGCTAATCCCAATATTCTTTAAACTTAAGTATATGGGTAAACCAGTAATCTTTGAGAACGTATGGATGGATAAAGACTTCTTGATTTCAAAGAAGATGAATGCATTAAATGATAATCAAATAAAGAAATTTTTTAAAATGACTGATAAACAACTTGAGTCATTAAAAAATGAAGCAGAAGGTGTTAATTCTGCATTATCATCAACTGAAAAGGAAGAAGAAGAAGAAACTGATGATAAGTTAAGCTCTGATGTGTTTATGAAGAGTTCTTTTGCTCAACATTTTATTGAAAAAAGTGTAGACAAACAAACTTTAAAATTAAGATACTGTTTATGCTTTGATGTTGAAGATCCAGAAGAAATAAGACTTTTACTTGAAAATAAAAACCATAGATTATCTGCTACTCCAACTACTTCTGGCAAAGGAAAAAGATTTTTGATTTTGCATCCTGATGACGAATTGAAAAGAGTAACCAGACTTGTTTCAAAAGCCTTTAAACCATTTTTCGATAATGGAACAATTTCATCTGAACTTTCTTTAGCAAAGGAAGCTTTGGATATTGTAACAAAGTGTTCATATTGGGTATCTAATAGAAAAAGAATAATGGGCCAATGGGTTGTAAACAAGAATCAGTTATTGACTTCAAATGATACCAATAAATTTATTAAAGACAGCATGCTCCAAAACAACAAGTTTTTTTCTAAGGATGAGAAATTTGAGGGAGATGATGGTATGATTTTACCTGGTCTGGTTACAATGGGTACTGTTACAAGACGTGCTGTTGAAAACACCTGGCTGACAGCATCAAATATTAAACCCAATAGAATAGGGTCAGAACTTAAATCTCTTGTTGAGGCCCCAGAAGGATATTGCTTTGTGGGAGCTGATGTGGATAGTGAAGAGCTGTGGATAGGTTCTTTAATAGCTGACTCTTTGTATGAGAATCATGGATCTACTCCGCTAGGTTGGATGACTTTGGAAGGTACTAAAAAAGAAGGAACCGATATGCATACAACAACAGCAAATATTTTAAACACTTCTAGAGACAATGCCAAAATTTTCAATTATAGTAGAATATACGGTGCTGGTAAAAAGTTTACTGCTCAATTGTTAAAAAAGTTAGACCCAGAACAAACACAAGAATCTTGTAAAAAAACCACTGATAATTTGTATTTACGTACTAAAGGAAGAAAACATTTTGAAACAGATATCTACTATGGTGGTTCTGAAAGTGCGCTTTTTACAAAACTAACTGAAATAGCAGAAGAAGAAGATTGTAGAACTCCAGTTTTAAAAGCAAAGATAACTGAGTGTCTCTCTGCTGAAAATATTTCTGGAGGAAACTTTATTACTTCCAGAATCAATTGGATTATTCAGTCTTCTGGTGTTGACTACTTGCACTTGTTGATTACTTCCATGGAGTATTTAATAAAGAAGTATAACATAAATGCAAGACTTGTAATATCTATACACGATGAGATAAGATTTATCTGTAAAGAGGAGGATAAGTATAGAACAGCCATGGCCCTGCAAATAAGTAATATATGGACCAGAGCGATGTTCTGCCAATCTTTACACATAGATGATTTGCCGCAATCATGTGCATTCTTCAGTGGTGTCGATATAGACAAGGTTTTAAGAAAGGAAGTTGATATAAATTGTGTTACTATTTCTAATCCTACTCCTGTTCCTTCAGGTGAAGTTCTTGACATTTACGGTTTGACAGAAAAAGTTGGAAATACATTAACCAAGTTTGAAAACAAAAAACTTTCGTTAAAATACATACCTGTTGATAATACTTACAGAAAGTTAAAGCAATTGCGTTATCAAAAAACCGACACCGTTAATGATATTATTAAATTAGCAGCTATTAACCAAGAAGATGAGTCTAGCATTAACCAGTTTTTGAAGAAGATGTCCTCTATTAAGTTCAATCCCAAGAATTTGGAGAGGCTGTTGTCAAATATGTTTTTGAAAACTTCTTCAAAAATTGATCCAAAGTAGATTATTCACAGACCAAGATGCTTCAGTACTTATAAGCTGAACACAATTGGTATTAATAAATACTCTTAACTATATAGTATATGTTCAATTAAACCTTTGAATGTTAGTCACGTGTAATATCAGTTCTTAATTTTGTTTTCTCCGAGCGGATTTAGAATTAACCATATACCCCGTTTTAAGTTTCACATAAATATAAAAAACAAAGCTAAAAATTTTTGATTGAGTGTATAATCAAGGTTTATATTTGATTGAAAAACCAGAAAGCTTGAAGCAAGTAGATTGTTCTTATACCAAAAAAGAAAAACCTAACTATAAATTGGAAAGATTAAGCAACTGCTCATATATATATTTGCTTTTTATAACTAGAAACAAAAGAGCTTAATAATGTCATATGAATGGTTAAACGGAGTTGACAGTTCCATAAATTTTGGAGCTCAGCCTAATCAAAATACATATTCTCAAAATGGAAATCATAATACAACTCCTAATTATAATCAATTTGGAAATCAAAATAATATCAACCAAGGTATGAATTTGCAGATGAATCAGATTACCCCTATGAACAATAATTCTAATAGACCTTTACCAAATGTACCAAACGTATCAAACCCTCAAATAAGTTTGAATTCATATAATTTGCAAAATTTTCAGCAAAATTCATACAGTAATGCTAATAGACCTCTACCAAATATTCCACAACAAATGCCTCCTAATTCTAGCGGAGGAAGACCACTCTCTATGACACCAGAATTTCAGCAGCAATACACAATTGAGCCAAGTTTGAATCAACAATTTTCAGGAAGCAGTTATCAGCAACCAACTCTTTTGAATAATGGTTCAAGCAATAGCATTAAAACCAATCCATATTTAAACAACACATTTGTCCAGGCTCAAAGTAATCAATTTATGAACTCTAAAGTAGAACCTCAGAATCAAGTGTATCAAAATACAGGATTAGATGATTTTGAAAAAATATATGGAAAAGGAGAAGAATTGTTTGAATCCAAAAATAATTATCAACATAATTCAAATACTTTTAATTCTAATTCGAGTTTTCAACCACAGCCTGTGGAAAAGTTTACTCCTAATTATGATAGAATTGATTATAACAATACTGGTAGCATATTTGGGAAGCCGAAAGCTGATCTTCAAATAACATCTGAGTATGGAAGTATTGATAGTCAAAACAATACAGCTTTGAGTTCTATGAATCGACCAAGAGCACAGAGGTCAAATACTAATCCTTTCAGAAATATGCAGCATTCAGAATCCACACAATCAGCCCCTACCTTTATAAATGCGTCCGCAGACAAACGTCAAATAACGTTACCTCCTCCAGTACGTGATGATTTTACTGCATTAGTTCAAAGAATACCAAGATCATTAGAATCAACCTTTTTGTCTAGGGAAGAAATAAAAAATTACTCAAGATGGTTTAACGATATAATTGCTAAGAAGAAACACTCAGGGGAGACCATTAGACTAATGGATATATTTGAGTTTCTTCACAATAATTTCACTGTTAATGAAGATGTGAAAAACAAGATTGTTTTAATTTTTAATGACATAAAGCAAAATATTGGGTTAGATAACTTTTTTGCTGTTTTGAGATGCCTTGTGTTATTAATAAATGAAAACGGCAAAATTCCTACAAGAGAGTTGCTGCTAGATACAGCTTTACCAACTTTGAAACCAAGATCAATTCTAGCGAAAATTGATGATAAAGAAGAAGTTTATGAAGAGGTTACTGATGATCCAGGCCCAGGTCAACTAGATTTTGATAATTTTGCGTCTTTATTGATGACTGGTAAAAGTCATAGAGTCAAAAGAGTTGTTATGAGAAATGGAAATAGAGTAAAAAACAAGTCTGTTAGATTTTCAGATAAACTAGTTACTTTTGAAGATGAAAAGCAGTATTATGATTACGAAAACACAGAAGATTTGAATGTCAATACAAAACTAGATTTTTCATTGCCTATGGATCAACTGATGCAAAATATGAGTCAACAGCAAACTGAGGAAAGAAGTAAAGAAGATGAGGCTGAGCTAGCAGACATGAAAGAAAGTTTAACACACTTCCAAAACCTTCCAAAAGTAGACAATGTTTCTTTGTCAATGACTGGGGCTCTTCCACATATGAACTTCCAACAGCAACAATTTTCTAATAACAATGTGTTACAGCCATTAAAACCAACTGCTACTGGCTCTGCTAATTACATGATGAATCATCAAAATATGAATACAAATCAATCCCCCCAATATCTGCAGCCTACAGCTACAGGATCAGCCAACCATTTGTTTTCCTCATCTGGAAGAACACCTGACAACATGTTCAATACTTCATTCGGAACAAATACCAGCGGAATAAACGACTTAAAAAGCATACAAGACCAAATAGATTTTATAAGTGCCCAGATGACAGGGGGCCAAAAAAATGCTTTCCAGTAACTTTTACCAAATTATTATTTATCTTCATCTATACCATGTTTCTTATCTTTTCAATCATACTACAGCAGTGTTCTTGACCACACATATCGCTGTTTTAATTAATACAAATACACGGTAGCGTTATACTCACATCTCTATATGAAAAATTTTCTACACCATAAGGGCTCCTTGAATAACTCAAGAATCCCTTTCCAGCCAAAAAAAACAACGAGGTTTCGGGGGCAGGAAATCATAGACGTTAGAGAATTAAATTGTTTTTTTTTCTAGTAATCTAATTATATAAATAGCATTCTAAACCCATAAAAAGAAACCAGACATTAACACAAGAAGATAAGGAAAGATGAGTTACTTCAATAACAGCAACAATAACAGCAATTCACCATACGACCCTTATATGCCCCAAGGCGATAACATATTTTCAGATGACCACGAACTTGAAAACGATGAACAAACACACCAACAACCATCCAAGGCACAAGCCTTAAAGTCTGAAATAGATGACACCGTAGGAATAATGAGAGATAACATCAATAAAGTTGCCGAGAGAGGTGAAAGATTAACAAGCATTGAGGATAAAGCAGACAATTTAGCAAATTCAGCACAAGGATTCAAGAGAGGTGCCAATAGAGTTAGAAAGCAAATGTGGTTGAAGGATTTGAAGATGAAGGCTTGTTTGGTTCTGGGTATTATTGTGTTGTTGGTTGTTATCATTGTTCCAATTGTAATACACTTCAGCTAGTCACATGGTATGTGAACTTATTGATTTAACAGTGCTTCTTTGAAAGATTGCATTGATTTGGCGTATATATGGCGAGTTTATAAGAATATCAGTAAAAACATGAACAGATGAAATTGACCAAACAGCTCTAGATAACGTGTATTTTACTTTCTAGTGTGATTAGACTTGAATTTTGTTGCAGAAAAAAAAACACCTATCATATGATCAACAAAGACATAATGTATTGATTCAAACACTAAGGACGTGTTTCTGCACTGCTATCGTGTCATTACCCGCTTTTTTTAAAGAATAAACCACGATGACAACTATGTATATATTAGATGATATATTGAGCGAGCAAATCTACTGAGTTAAAGAGAGTATTTGATCAAATCTTAAACTTAATTAAATTGAAATACAAACAGCAGCATTCAATCAGTTCAAAAACAACAAACTCATATTCATAAATATTGAAGTACATGGCAATGCTTCTTGTAAGATGGGATTGTACAGCATTCATTTTAAAAAAAGACGGACATAAAACCGCTAATAGCTCTTTGGTGCAATGATCCGAGCGGAGAAGTTTCACATGATGCCTGGAAAAAATGGTTCGTGAAAAAGTTGAATTTAATTCCATGATTAAGTTGTATATATAGCATTGAATCTTTATTTTAGGGTCAATACATGGTTAATTAATAGCAGATCATAATAACCAATCAAAGTAAAACGAACCTTTTTTTTTATTTTCTTTTTCTTTTTTGCACTCATTCTTTTCATATACCAGCATAAAAACAAAATGATAAGCCAAAATCAGATAAGCTTATCGAAAGAGTCAGACAAAAAGATTAAATCGGATAAACGAAAATATAACAGATCTTATAAAGTAACTTGGGGAGGTAGACCATACAAGAGTAAAAAAAAAGATGGATTTTTTAATAAAAGAGATGATATCAGAATAGTAAATGGAGTCTGGGTTTTGGAAGGAAATATAAAAAAAGTAGTCAAAAAGGGCAAGAAGAAAGTAAAAGAAATAGCTCTTTCTAACGACGACAAGAAAGAATTGCTACATATTGATGGCACAAAAGCAGTATTTGATGAGACAGATGAGCCTATTTTATCACTTGATGAGTCTGTTGCTACCTTTGATTCACATCATAGCATGCCAACAGGCACTCAAAACTTTGATGGTACACCTACAGGGATATATTTGATAGCCCCAAGCATGAAAACATCATACGACTGTATTAAATTTTTTGTTCATCATAGTGGGACTACTTTTACACCAATTAGCGGAATGGGATATTTATATCGAAACATGAATCCATTTCAAACCATTCTTCCCAAAATTGCAATGCGTGATCCTTTAACTTTCAAAATGGTTGATGAATTTGCTAAAATTACAAAAGCCACACATATTTTAAGAAAAAATAGAATCAAAAATAGCATAAGTGGCTGCAGTAGCTCAGAAAGCAATAGCAGATACAACGAAGGCTGGTCGTTGTCATCCAAAAGCAACAACCTCCAGGATTTAGACATTGAGTCGTATGCAGGTATATCCAACGATGAAAACGAACTAATCGATACAAATGAAGGAAAGTTTTTTAATGACTTGTGGCTGGAAAAGAATGGATATGATGAGTTTTATGAAGAAAGACAAATAGTTAAAAACTTTAAAGATGTTTATAAAAAATTTGAAGTCGATGCTCTGAAAAAGGGAGCTTACATTCTAATTCAAAGCAAGATAGTATCGGATGAACCAATAAACAAAAATGAAATTGTAAATGTATTAACAAGTTTGCTTATGCTGCAGGTATTTTATGCTTATTTTGGAAAACACAATAAAAATGTTAAGCTGATTGTTGGTACATGCAAGGAGTTGTTATATTTGTTACGTAAAATCAATGATTTAAAAAATCAGCAACAAATAACGGTTGAAGACAGTAATGGAAATAACAAAATTTTAATAGCATCAGAGCATACTTTCAAAAATCATAAGCACTTTATTTATGATGATCATAATTTCTTCAATTCAGTTACAAAGACACAGCAAGCAAAGAAATCTTATCAACAAATGAATGATGAGAGGGAAATTCAATTTCTTTCAAACTGGACAAACTATAATGATATACTAACAGCTATGACATTCATACCAGAAAAGAAAGCCTTAATTCCAGACAAAAACAAAACACTTCCTAACTTTTTCCATTTGAGCTTAAAAAAAGATCATTATACTTATAAAATAGACGATAATAAAAGAAGTGAAAATATGAATGAATTGAAAGACATTGAGTATTTTAGTGGAGTTGATTTGCAAAATATCAAGTATATGAATGAACTTACAGATCTACTTTTTATAAAAGACGAAATAGATGATTTGGAAAGTGATATAGACCCATTGATGATTTTAAACTTTGAAAACCAATGCATGAAGTTGTCGGTGAATATGGAGAATTACCTGAACACAAGCGAAGCTGAAAGAGATGTAATGATGTATGAAAAGAAACAAGGTCTTTTAGGGCTGAATGCTAAATTATGGACAAATAATAATATAACAACAGGTGCTTTACAAGAATACGAACAGCTTAGAACAGTTAATAAGATCTTTGCTTTGATATCTATTTTACAAGTACACAGACGACTGTTGAATAGACTAACAGAGGATAATCATGTTAAAGGCATCTTGTTGGAGATAATCAAACTTTTAGAAAACCACGTTCCATTGGCATCGGCTGCAGCTCAGTGTCTTTTTGGATCTATGTTCATAGTTGGATGTGAGCTTGGAAATCTGTTTATAGATAAATCAAATACAGACATTGAAAGTTTAACTCTTAAAAAAGGAAAACAAATAATAATGTCTCATTTTGACTCTTTACTAAGTAGAGGACTGATAGCGGCTGAAAGAGCAAAGGACGTAATCCATCATATATGGCTTACTAACTCCTTGAACTCCACATACAAGAACTGGTGGGTCATTTTGAAGGAGAGTGATATTAACATTCATCTGTCATTGTAGGGCTACACCAGAATTGCCGTGAAAATCGCGGGAAATCTTATTTTACGGATATTAAGAATATCCGCCATTTACCGTCTATAACGTTTCCATTTTTTTCAGTTGATTTTGGCTCATTGAAACCTTATCGCTTTTAAGAAATATGAGCATTTTTTTTTTAAAAAATTTAATTTTCACAGTTGTATTTAAATGTATGATCAATGCCTTATGTATTGCCAATAGTTGGTTTTAATATGATTTGAAGCTATTTGAAATATGGAAAGTTGAAAAGAAACCAAAAAGAAAGTAATTTTCACCTGTTTTTTAATAATTCCCAAATGTCATCTTGTTCTTCTAATACCAACAAAATTCCTATTGGAACATTACTATTTAAAAGATTATCTAAAGTCACCAAATCAGTCTTTGGTGTCCCAGGTGATTTCAACTTGAGATTACTTGAGCAAATATACCAAGTCCCAGAATTGGAATGGGTTGGTAACAACAATGAACTAAATGCTGCCTACACAGCTGATGGTTACTCAAGAATCAATCCACACAACTTTTCATGTTTGGTTACTACTTATGGTGTTGGTGAACTATCAGCTCTTAATGGTATAGCTGGTTCATTTGCCGAAAACGTTGCTGTTTTGCATATTGTAGGTTCTTCTGCTTTGAGAGCCAGAGCTATTGCTGATGATGGTAACGAAATGGATGCTTTATTCGGTACCATTCATCACTTGGTTCCTGGTAAACATACCTTCAGACAAGATCATGATGTTTACAGCAAAGCTGTAGAAGATTATAGCTGTTATTCCGAATACATAACTGAAGAAGATATCTTACAAGGAAACGTTCAAAAGAAAATTGATGAAGCCATTGAAGCTGTTGTTGCCAATCACAAACCAGGTTATTTGTTTGTTCCTTCTGATGTTGCTGATTCTTTAGTCACCTGTGATTTAGAAAGACCTTTAGATTTACATCAATACAAGAACAAAGATTTAAATCTAAATGAAGAAAAAGTATTGGATTTGTTATTAGAAAAAGTTTACAAGAGTGAAAATCCAGGGTTTGTTGCTGATTACTTTTTGAAACGTCACACTTCCCAAGTTATTGATTTATTAAACAAAACTAATTGGGATTGCTATTCTACTCCTGCTTCTAGAGGGTTATGTTTGGATGAAACCCTTAAGAATTTCAAGGGTGTTTTCTGTAATGAAAAGTCTCCTTTGGGTGTATTTGAGAGTATAAAAAAACACGATTTAGTTTTACATTTTGGTTCCAAGATTAACGAAACTACATTCAGATACTCTGGTACCAACCCAGAAATTAATGAATGGTTGGCTGATCAAGATATTTGCTTTTTGGGTAAAGATTTTGCCATGATTGGATTCAAAAAAGAATTGATCAAAAATATCAGTGGTTGTAAGGTGTTTAATAGATTTTTGGAAGTCTTGGATTACAATAAGATTAAAACAATTGTTAAATCCGAAGCTGAACAATCCAAGGGACAACTATACAGTGATTCTTACAAACTAGAAGAATTATCCAAAGATAAGGATAGATTATATGAGCAACAAGTCTCTTATGAATTATCAAAAAACATTTTACAAAAGGGTGATATTTTGATGTGTGAAATGTCTTCATTTGCATTTGAATTAGAAAACATCAAACTGCCTTCTGAAGGTAAGATTATTTGCCAAAGTTTCTACGCATCTATTGGTTATGCCTTGCCAGCAACTGTTGGTGTTTGCAAAGCTTTGAAGGACTATAAAATGGATAACAGAGTTGTTTTGCTACAAGGTGATGGATCAGCACAAATGACTTTACAAGAATTATCCTTATTTTTAAAATACGACTTGAATCCAATGATTTTGATGATAAACAATTCTGGTTATACAATTGAAAGAGCTATAATTGGTGCTACCAGTAGTTATAATGACTTAACAGCTGATTGGGATTGGCAAAAAATGTTAGAAGCTTTTGGTGATTCTAAAAAAGATAAACATGAAACTTTTAAAATACATAATTACGATGAATTCAAGAATTATATCTCACAAAAGGGTACTAAACCTCTTAATAAGTTGCATATGGTTGAACTGATTTTGGATAAATTTGACTATGGTAATGGTTTATTGATCTTTTTGGGCAAAAAGAAGGCTGATGAATAAGTATTTGATATATACGTTTAGTTTTAAATATTACAAGTTAAGCCAGTATGGTTATACACAGTGGCTTAGTACATTCTAAACTCCGCTAAGAAATGAATAAAAAAAAAAAAAAAAAGACATATAAGCCTATAAGCCATATTGAGTCAATCATGCTGGCATCCATTCACTGTTCAAAAAAAAAAAAAATAGGTAAAAGGAACACGTAATGAAAAGAAAGCCTCACCTGGTATAAATAATACACATTATTTAATGTGATTTTCAAGGAACAAAATACCCCAAACACAACATTCTCTATGTCTAATAGTTCAGAATATGCCTTCTCAAAACAAAACCCACCTCTCTTTCAAGAACCTGACAGATGGAGAGCCGTGTGGGATGATGAATACCAAAGATTCTATTTCGTTGATTTACTAAACAACAATCAATCTCAGTGGGAACCGCCAGCTGGTACAGTGGCTACAAATGCTGTCCAGCATCAAACATACCAACAAGAAACCGTTTATAGCAATGCAAATGCAAATGGTGCTGACCAAAAAGGTATGTTTTCATCCTTCAACAGTTCTTCTTCTACCACAAACACTAACACAGGCAGTACCAGTAGTAAAAGCCACACTGGTACAATATTAGGAGCAGGTGCCGGAATTATTGGTGGTTTGTTGTTGGGTAATGCTTTAAAAGACCACAAGGGCCACAACAGACATCACCGTAACAATGGTCCAGGCTCTGGCCGTCACCACGCTGGGTTCGGGGGTCATAATTCTGGATTTGGTGCTTTTAGTGGTGGTCCAGGAGGCCCATTTGG